>OBMK010000930.1_pt1 | contig 26396 bp, 14 predicted proteins | sample 1539081 | NCBI WGS metagenome assembly OBMK01 (sample SAMEA3355528, study PRJEB22509) | marine metagenome | biome: marine; feature: river plume; material: water | place: USA | collected 2010-08-07 | depth 0.5 m | reverse complement strand
CCTCTTGACAAGTTATCAAAGTCTAAGTCTTGTCCAAGTTGTGTAATAGTTACAGACAAGTCACTTTGGAATTGTACTTCATGTGGTAAACCTAAACGTGTAATATAATATTCTAAACGTGTGTTTAAGAATTGTAAGTTTTGTTCAATAATCTTTTTACGGATAAAACTATCTTTGTTTGTAAGTAGTTTCAATAAAAAGTCTTGATGTTCTTTTAGTTCAGTAAGTCTATTAACTTCTGTCCAACTAACTTCTTGCAACCCAGTATTTTTTAATGCGTCAATTTGTTCTGTGTATGGATCTGATTCTTTTTCAGTATTTGCAAGTAGCGTCTTATTTTCTTTAATTTTATTTTGATGTTCATATGCTTCGTTTAAACTATTATATTCAATACGTGGAGCAACACCAATGTCGCCAATCTCTTCAACAGCAAGTTTATATTCTTCCATTGATGCTTTGTCATCATTAATATGTTTCAGAGAATCATTAACTAGTTCTGTTTTTTGTTCCACAATTTTGTCATGCTGACTGTCGTGTATTTCTTGTCCACATGCATAACATTTATGTTCTAATGTAGAATCTAAATCTTTCTGTGCTTTATCTAAACGCTTTTGTTCACGATCAATACTGCTAGTAAGTCTTGCTATTTCTGCAGTTAATGTATCACGTTGAGTTTTCTTTTCATTAAACTGTGCAAACTCAGCATGCGACTTAATTTCTGCATCAATATCAATATGTTCTAATGCATTAACTTCACTAGCATATTCATTTATTTTTTCAACTTGTTTATTAGCCCAGTGTGTTTGTCTACGTTCTAAATCTTTGATACTGCTACCAATACGTTCATTAGCATCTTCAACACCTTTAATTCTAAATGTTTCTTCTGTAATTCTATCTTTGGTATTTTTAGTTAGTTCTTTTAATATGTTTGCTTTTTGACTAAGTTTTGTAATACCTAACAACTGCTCAATCATCTCACGTTGATCATTTGCTCGCATACTTAGAAACGGTTCAGTGTATGTATTCAATGCACATATATGTTTAAACATAGTATGACTCATACCAAGCACCTCTTCAATTACTGCTTGGCTTTGTCTACCTTCACCTTGCATTTCATCTGTAATGCCTTCGTTGTTGTCAACGTTATTAACTAAAAATTTAAATATGTTAGGCTTACGTCCACGTTCTATTCTGTAGTCAATGCCATTCATTTCAAAGTCTACAGTAACCATCATATTTTTATTATTAGTTTTATTAACTAAATTATCTTTTTTAATATTATAAAGTGCATTGCCGTACAGTGCATAACTTAGTGCATTAACGATAGTTGTTTTACCAGTACCATTACGTGAACCATCTCCTCCTAAGTCAATGTTATTACCTAACACAAGTGTTAAGCCATGTACGTCAAAGTGTACAGCCTGTGTGACATTACCCACACTCATAAAATTCTTTACGGTGATATTTTTAATCTTTAGCATGTTTACGATGTTAATCCTGTATAGATGTCTACTAATAATTCTTTTCTAATAGTGTCGCTTTGTACTGACTCTAATTGTGATAATACAATACTGTCTACGTTCTCAACTTGTATATCAACTCCTTTATTCCAGTCTTGTGTATGCTCTTCTTTTTTACTTGGCATAAGAGCAATCTCACGCAAATCATATTGTTTAGCAAACGTTTCTTTTATAAAGTTTGCTTCTTCATATGTTATACCTACGTCGAGTGTTACACGACAATATGTTTTGTCAGATAAAAATTCATCTGGACTGTCAATAAGTTTACTTAATGTAAGTGTACGATACTTAGGTGCTTCAGGCCATTTTAGATAATCAATGTTACCATCCCAATCTAAAATAGTACACCCACGATCGTCATCCCATGCATCAGCATAGTTGTGTGGGAAACAGTTACCTGGATAAATTACATTACCATGTTGTTGTCTTTTGTGAAAGTGTCCACTAAAAACTTTTTCTGGCTTAGATAAATCTTCTGCTTTAAGTCCACCGTGGTCTGGCATTTGTACCATTGCATTCATATAGAAGCTAGGTAATTCAAAATGACCAAACATATATTTACATTCTACTTCTTTTAGTTTCTTCCATTCGTCATCACATAACCAAGGAATAAATGCAACACCATCTTCAACAAACATTTCATTGTTTATCATTCTAATGTTTTTAAATTCTTCAATCATTGATAAGCTATGTATCTCACGTTTCTCACGATAATACAAATCGTGATTGCCTGTGATCATTATAACTTCGTCAAATGCTTCACTTAGTCTACGTAAATTACTTGTTGTATAGTTTAATGTACTAACATTAATACTTGCACGATTATGATGCCAGTCACCCAAGAAGAAACATTTTTTAATGCCTCTAGCTTGTGCTTCTTTAATCATCCATATAATAAAATCTTCACAGTCTTGATTGTGATATCTACTGTTATTCTTCATGCCGAAATGAATGTCAGTAAAGATTATTGCTTTATCAAAAAACATTTATTCTCCAGTTGGTTCTGATTGAGGTTCGCTGTCTTTAATTAATACTGTTTTCTTTAGTGTTGGATTCTGTGCTTTAAGAGCTTGCTCACGTTCTTCATGTGCTTTCCACTCAGCATTAAATGTTCTAGTATTACTTGGATTCAAACCTTCTTCTTCTAATAAGTCATCTCTAATGTTCTGACTACGTTTTTCTAAATTAAGAACTCTTGTAAAACTATTGTTAATAGCGGCAGTATAATATGCAAATGGATTTTGTGATTTAAATTCATTAAACTGTAATCCTATTTGTGCTAACTGTAATAATGCTTGTCCACGCATTTCGTCTACATAAGTGTATCCACGCCAGTTACCACGCATACTATATCTCTCACATAGTTTAATATACATACGAGCTAGTCTATCGTTTGTTTTTCCATGGCCTACACTAAAATGACCGTTATCTCTACCACCTACCCAATGACTACGAGCTACTTCTTCTAGATCGCCTTCAATATACGCATAATGCTTAAATGGTGGGAAGTTACATTTAGCATGTAAATCTGCTTCTGTTTTTGGTTTGTTTTTTCTGTTTTCTTGTGGGACATGACCAAATGTCATTACTCTAACCACAATATCATCGTCTCGAATAGTATCAACATCTACTGCAAAGTCTGCTGCCCTGGGTTTAGTTTTTTTGCCTGTTAGGCCCTGTTCCCATCGTTTAACTTCAGCTTCATGTGCTAGTTTTTGTAATCGTTTTGCTCTATTCTGTTTAGCTTCTGCCGTTACTTCCTTAGTTATTGCATCTAAGCCTTCAACAATAATATCATAATGAGTGTATTGATCATCACGTGCCCAGCAATAAGACATCTTACTACTGTGTATTTCTCTTAACAAATCTTTGTTTGTTAGGTAAAACTGTTTTGGTGTTTTCATTAAAATATTCCTTTGTTAACGTTATTATACGTAAGTACCAAGTGATTGTCAACCGGTTTTTTAAAATGATAAATACTAACGAACGGAGAGTAGTATCATGCTAATTGAACACATATTAACAGAGGGTGTAAACAACATTGCCGTATTTTACGGCGGTCGTTTCCAACCCATGCACCAAGGACACAAAGATGTTTATAAACACTTGTGTAATAAATTTGGTGCTGATAACGTATTTATAGCTACAACTTTTAGCCAAAAAGCAAAGAAAGCACATGCTGGCGGCGACTTTAGTAGCGATCCATTTACGTTTGATGAAAAAGCAAGCATCATGAGAAAGATGTTTGACATACCAGGAGATAAGATTGTTAACACAAATCCTTATAGACCAGACCTAGGAGCAGTAAACAGAGACCCTGCAGAAACTGCTACAATACTAGTATATGGTGCAAAGGATGCAGATAGGTTAGCAACTGGAACAGGATTCTTACATAAGATGCCAGAAGACATGGACGAACTAATTCCAACTGCACAAGACAGAGGTTACGTTTACGTAGCTCCATTAATGCAGGGTGGAATGAGTGCAAGTGACTTTAGAGCAACTATGTCAAGTGCTGCACCAGATGAAGAGAAGCAAAAGAGCTTTACTAATTTCTTTGGTAAATTTGATCCAAATGTATTTGGATTTATTAAGGAGCGTCTAACGTAATGGCCGGTATAGCAGATAAGAATAAAGCATCGCTTGTACTTAAGAAAAAGGGTAAACCTTTTTTCACACTTGGTATTTTAAATCCACTGTCAGAAGCAGGAGGTGTTGAATTTCCGTTTACACCTACTATTCAAATATCACATCAAACATCATATGGACAATATGATGTTCCAGGTTCTAATTACCAACAGCAATACTACATGAATACTCCAAACCCAAGTATATCAGTAACAGCAATGTTTGCAGCTAATTCAGATGCTGAAGCAAGATATACTGCAGCCGCATTACACTTTTTTAAAACATGTACCAAATCAGACTTTGGTATACAACGACAAGAAACAGCAGGTACACCACCTCCCATATTAAAATTTAATTGTTATGGAGCTGTTCATGCTAATAATGTTCCATGTGTAATACGAAGCTTTAACTACACGCTACCAGAAGATACTGATTATGTAGATGTAGATACAGGTGGCGAAACAATGAGCATACCAGCATTACTACTAGTCAGTTTAGAACTAGCACCTCAACTTACTCCAAAGAAAGTAAAAGATGAATTTAACTTAGCAACCTTTGCAAGTGGACTTGCATTAAAAGGTGGAAACAATGGAGGGTTTATTTAATGACAAAATATAGAACAGATAGCTTATATAGAAATACAGAAGTAGTTAATTCTAAATACTTAGATGTATTATCTATTGATAATATTGATATTAAAAATACAAGCACAAAAACTATAACGCTAGAAGCAAAACATAATGAGCGTCCAGACTTATTAGCATATGAGTTATATGGAAACTCAAAACTATGGTGGACGTTTGCATTGTTTAACCAAGACACACTCCAAGACCCTATTATAGATTTTAAATCAGGGCTACGTATTATAGTTCCTGTAAGGTTCGCATAACATGGCAGACAAGTCACTAACAGCAATAAATTCTAGAAACTATAACCCAGGTAATTTACGACCTAGTAGTGCGTATCAATGGAATGGTGAAGTAGGACAAAATGGTGGCTTTGTTATTTTTGACAGCCCAGAAATGGGAACACGTGCTCTTACAAAGAATTTATATACAAGTCAAGAAACACATGGCAATAATACAGTACGTGAAATTATTACTCGTTGGGCACCGCCAAGTGAAAACGACACAGACGCATATGTCAAAAAAGTTTCAAAAGAAATGGGAGTTACTCCTGATCAAGACTTAGGTAGCTTACGAGACAACCCAGGCACTACTAAAGCACTTGTTAAATCTATTACTAAACACGAAGGTGGTGGATTAGGAATTTATAACGATAAACATTTTGAAGATGGTATTGCACTAGCTAATGGCAAACCAAAATCTGAGATAGACTTTCAAAAACGTAAAGAAAACTTTGAAGAAGAAGTAACTCCAGATGATGGCTTTGTTGAAAACGAAAAAGGTGAAAGGATACCACCAACTGTTAAAACAACACCAAAACCAGTAGAACTACAAAACAACGCAACAGGAAACTGGTTAAGCACAATAGATAGCCCACAGTATTTGTGGACACTATTTCTTGTTGATAACAAAACATTTAACAACCCAAATACGTTACACGGAAGTGAATCAGCAGTGTCTGCAGGTAATGCAGTTATTGTTGCAAAGCAAGGTGTAACCTCACAGTTCTCATTGGATAACTTTGCAATGATAGCAACTGTAACGCCAGGACAATCACATGGTAATACTACACCGGGAATTATTCAATTTGATTTAGTTGAAACTTTAGGATTTACATTTTTAGATAGAATATTAAAAGCTGGTTTAGGATTAGGAAAGCCTGGTAACTTACACGAACAGAACTTTGTTCTAAAGTTAGAGTTTGTTGGAAGAGACTCAATAACTTCTGCTAGTGTCAAGTATCCTGGAACTTTTATATATCCTGTAAAATTAAATCAAATAAGAAGTACAACAGGTCCAGAAGGAACACGTTATAATATTATTGCATGGTCATTAATTAAACATGCACAAACAGAAACTGTAACTGATACAGATATAACAGTTAAAAATGTAACAACTGTAAAAGAGTTTATTGATGGTTTTGTAAAAACATATAATATTGGACAGTTAGAAATGTTATCTCCAACAGATCAAAAACTAGGTAATTTACCTGATAAACAAATTGAAATAAATTTTGATGAAACTTCTAATGTTAGAGGAGTAAAAGGATTAATGAATTTTAATTTAGCAGTTAAGCCTTGGGCTGGTTCTGCAAACGCAATGTCCGCTGGTGGACAAAGTAGTAACTTAAAAAACCCTGATAAAAAAGATGTTACTATAGAAGCCGAATCATCTATACCTGTTGAAATTGCTTTAGCAATACAAAAGAATACTCCAGCCTTTGCTGAATATGTTAAAGAAGCACAAAAGATTGGAATGACACCAAGCATTGTAGTTGATTCAAAACCAGTTTACCCAGAAAACTTTGCTGGCACAGGAACAGGCGCTGATGCACACGTTGGGCCTATTAAAATCATATACACAGTTAAAATTAACCAATCTTGGGCAAACGTAGTTCAAGATAAAGGAACACATAGAAAAAACTTTGTAAGTAACAAATATCAATCTGATAAATTTAAAATGTTACCAATTGAAAAGAATTACACATATCTTTATACAGGATTAAATACTGAGGTATTAACTTATCAAATTGATATAGAAAGTTTATATACCGTTGTATCAGTTCCACAAGCTGGAATATATCATGCAGATAAATCAGAACAGTTTGCTCCTACAACACCTAGTAAAGTTACTAAGTATTTAGAAGATATTCCATATGACAAGATACCATCAGATTTTAACGATTATACAAAATTTATTAATAAACCTTATAGTATTAATGAACAAAGAAAAAATGAAACAGATGCCACAGATACACTAAATGCTAGTTTGGCAGCTAACATGGCAAAAAGAGAATACGATGCATATAACTTTTCAATGGAAATAAAAGGCGACCCATACTGGATGGCAGGATCATTACAATCTAATGTTGAAGGCGCTGACAGCCCAGACTATAGTTCAAGAGATGCATTAATATCATTATTACAATATAACCCTAACGCAGAAGACTTATTAGAGTTTCAAAGGAGAGGTCCAGTTGATTTAGTATCAAGTGGAATATATAAATTAACTAAAATTGAAAGTAGATTCCAAGGTGGTAAGTTTACACAGACACTATCAGGATTCAAAGATCCAACAACGAATACACTTTTAATATTACCACAACTAATAGAAATATCAGGAGCATAAAATGGCAGGCTATTTAAAACATGACGGAGTACACGTTAGAAGTAGAGTTAAGCAAGGTGACGATGAGGGAACTAACACCCTTAGTGGAATTTACATTGCCGAAGTAATAAACAACGAAGATAGTTTACACACAGGTAGAATTTCAGTAAAGATTTCAGACTTTGGCTCAAAAGATAATACTCGTATTTGTTTACTAGCAACACCGTTTGGTGGACATACAAAAATTAAAGATAGTGGAGACGACGAAACTAAAGAAGCACAATCACCTATAAGTTATGGAATGTGGCCACAGCCACCTGAAATTGGAACTAACGTAGTTGTTGCATATACTGGTAGCCAGGAACAAGGAATCGTTTTGGGCAGCCTCATAGCTAAAGATAGAAATTCTATGATGGGTGGCAATGCTAGTGGACAAGTTTATGCAAACGGAGAAAAAAGTTTAGGGAAAGCAGTTGAGAAAAATGCATACGATCAAAATGATGCTGATACTAAACCATTAGACGAATTTAGTCAAGCAGTTTTAAATCAACAAGGATTAAGTTTAGACTACGTAAGAGGACACAGTCAGAGTAGTGCTAGGCGTGAAAGTCCAAGCAAAGTATTTGGCATAACAACTCGAGGCGGACACACACTTTCATTAGATGATGGAGATGCTGGAGGCAACAGTCAAAATATTAGACTAAAAACAAAAGGTGGAGCTCAGATATTAATGGACGACACTAACGGATTTGTTTTTGTTACAACACAAACAGGTGATGCATGGGTTGAACTTGATCGTTCAGGACATGTAGATGTTTACAGTAAAGCAGGTATAAGTTTTCATACTGAAGGCGACTACAATGTACATGCTAAAGGTAGCATCAACATGCAATCAGAGCAAGGTGTTAATATTAAAAGCTCAGGAGCAGATGGAATTAAATTAGAAACAAGTGTAGGTAATATTGATGTATATAGTGCATTGGATATTAATATACAATCAGATGCCAACTACGGCTTGCTTGTAGCAGGTAATCAAATTATTAAAGGTACTAGAATAGATATGAATGGACCAGAACCAGCACCAGCTACAAAAACTACAATACAAAACCAAGGTGCTAACACAAGTGTCAAAGTATCAGCGGCAAGTAGAGTTCCCGAGCATCATCCTTGGAAAGGTGTAGAAGCTACACAAGAATCATTTAAGTCAGGTAAAGGATATACAGCATAATGGTTGATTTTATTTTGCCAAATAGTATTAGTAGTCGTAACTTAATTGATTACACACTATTTCAAACATTAGATGCTAGTGCAGTTAATGATCAAAAACCATTGTCTGAATTGGAAGCTAGTTCAAAATTAATTAATCTAAAAATTAGATCAACAGGCTGGACAGGATATAAAAAAGTTGTTGACAAACAGACTGTAATCGGTTATGCTTATAAAGAAGACAGTCAATTAAATGGTATTGGTCTGACAGAAGACAATGCTTACAATTTATGGATAGAAGAATTCAAAGACAGAGAAAGAAGATTTAAAAATACATTTTTACTAAACACGTTATCACAAACACAATACGATGCAATGCTAAGTATGTATTTACAAACTAACACATTTAACGAAGTAGGTTCAAACATTAGAATGTTTGATTTAAAAGAGTACATTGATAACAGACAATGGGGTTACATTGCTACTGCTATGACTATATGTGGACTGAACAGACTAGACAGACAAGCTGATGCAAAAATATTAATGCTAGGCGATTATGGAACTAACAAAGATAGATCATTAATTAAGGAACAAGGCTTACAAGTATTATACAAAGAACATAGTGCCGGAACACTTGATCAGCTACAAACTGACCAAGCTGAATATGTTTACTATGCAGAAACAAAAAGGTTCTTACCTAATATGAACGAAAGCCGTAAAAGACTTTTAGCAAAACAGCTAAGTTAATCCCCCACCAAAATAATTTAAATACTACTATAACAAGGAAAATAACTTGAATCACGCCGTACTCTTACTTAACGCAGATGGAAACCCGTTATCTATATTTCCGGTGAGCACGATTAGTTGGCAGAACGCAGTCAAAGCATTGTGGGGTGACAAGGTACATGTTATTAAAAATTATGATAACCAATTCCTCCGGTCACCTACAGTAACTATTCCATTCCCAAGTATTGTTATGCTTAATACATATCACAGACAACCTACTAGAGCCAAGTTTACTAGACGTAATGTTTACATTAGAGATGACTATACGTGTCAATATTGTGGGAATAACTTTGCTTACAACGAACTTACACTAGATCATGTTATACCAAAGTCAGCAGGAGGAAGACTAACTTGGGTTAATACAGTTACAGCATGCGGGCCTTGCAATGTAAAGAAGAGCAATAACGCACATCCACTTCCCAAAAAGAAACCAATTATTCCTACATGGCATCAAATCAACTATTCAAACAAGCGTCATTTCTTATCAATTCCCGATATAGCATGGCAAGATTATGTACAATGGCCAGAAGATAAGCTAATTTTGCAATCATAATCTACCTACTTAATTATTTGCATAAATAGTTGTATGAGCAATATAATTGGATACACAACAATAGACCAACCATACACAAGTAGCAATCTATCTGATATAGATTTAGCGAAGCGTGACCTGCTGAATCACTTTCATATCCGTAAAGGAGAGAAGTGGACAGACCCTGAATTTGGTTGTGACTTACCATTATACATATTTCAACCCTTAGATGACATCACAATGGATGCTATTAGAGAAGAAGTGTATAATGTAGTAAATTATGATCCAAGATTTACAGTTAACGATACTAATATTATTGTTAATCAAGATGCTCACTATGTTACTATCAATGTGAAGCTAACATATGTACCAACAACAACTGCAATAGATTTGCAGATCAAATTCGATAATGAATTTCAACAGGACGCAGAGTTTTAATTATGGCACAAAAAACTAGACAAACAAAATTATTTGCGGCAGAAGACTATACAGTTGTATACGAATCATATATCAATGCAAACTTTCAAGCATTTGATTATGATACTATGCGATCAGCTATGGTTGAGTATGTACGCAACACTTACCCAGAGAATTACAATGACTGGGTAGAATCAGCAGAATTTGTATCACTACTAGATGTAGTTGCACAATTTGGACATAACTTAGCATACAGAGTAGATTTAAATGCAAGAAACAATTTCTTAACAACATCCCAAAAACAAGAGTCAGTATATAAACTGGCAGAGTTTTTAGGGTATCAACCAAGACGTAATGTGCCAGCGTATGGTGAGATGAAAGTTATTGCAGTTAAAACAAATGAAGCAGTTATTGGTAGTGCCGGAACAAGTTTAGGTGGAACTGAAATTAAATATGAGATTACAAACAACTCTAGTAACTTAGATGATTTTATTACAGTATTAAATGCATCATTGCAAAACAGTAATAGATATGGAAGTCCTACTAAAAGTTCAGTAATTGATAATATCAAAACAGATTTCTATAATTTAAACAATACATCAAATCAAATTAAGTTTGATATTGAAGGTACTGCACTTGGTAAGACATCAACGTTTAATGTTATTAACAGTGAGTACGATAGTGTTAATAGAACGTTTACAGAAAAAATGCCAGACCCAGTAAGTTCATTTGGAGTTTATTTTAAAAATGACGGCAAAGGCATTAACAGTATTAATAGTGGATTCTTTGCAGGAGTTAAACAAGGATCATTGGGATACCAAGACTTTGTTGTATCAGATCCAATTGACAACGCAGTACTTGATGTAACTGCAACAGACATTAACCAAAATGATGTGTGGGTGCAAAACATTAATGAAACTGGTAACGTTACTAAGCAATGGACAAAAGTTTCAGACGTAAACGGAAACGTAATTTATAACAACTTAGCTAACGGTGTTAGAGATGTATACAGTGTTAAGACTAGATCAAACAATCAAATTTCAATTGTGTTTCCAGATAGAGCATTTGGTAATATTCCAAAAGATACAATAAGAGTTTGGTACAGAACTAGTGCTAACAGTACATATGTTGTTAGACCAGATGACTTAACAAATAAAAAAGTACAAATAAATTATACAGGATTAGATGGAAACGTATACACACTTGTATTAACGCTACAACTAAAACAGCCAATTGCAAATGCAAGTTCAAATGAAACACTAGACAGTATTAGAGAAAATGCTCCTAGAAATTATGCTACACAAGATAGAATGATTACTGCAAGTGATTATAATACAATGCTTGGTGGTAGCAATGGTGGGCTTGTTAAAATTAAAAGTGTAAACAGAACATTTAGTGGACATAGTAGATATTCTAAATTTACAGATCCAACTGGTATGTATTCTGATTTACATTTACGTGGAAGCGATGCAGTAGTTTCAGAAAGTGAAAAGCTAGTTTCGTATTCAACATCAAGTTCAGATTCATCAACACAAATATTTGAAAAATATGTTAAAAATATTATTGACAATGATGAATTTGTAAATCTATATTACACAAGATACAAAGCAACATTTGAAGGACTAGCAACTTCAGCAGGATACACTACAAACAAATTTACATGGATTAGTCCTAGTATAACTGCTAGTGGTGCAAAAAATGGATACATCACAGATCCAAATAATGCAGGATTAATTCAACGTGTAGGTGAAACTTCAGATACTTATATGAAGTATATAACACCAGGAGCATTGATTAAATTTAAATCTATTGACGGCAAAGAATTATGGTCCAAGGTTGTAAGTGTATCAATGAACGGATTAGGTATAGAAAACATTGGAGCACAAGCCGGTGCACCAACAGGTAAGCGTAAGGACGGTACAGGTGCAATTGTGTTGGATAGTATAATTCCAGGACAAAGCACTATTGAAGTAATTTATCCAGCATTGTCTAGAAGATTTATTTCTAGAGAACGAGATATTATTAAAACATTTTTAGATGCTAAAAGATCATTTAGTGTAAAGTATAATTATAAAAATAAAAGTTGGGATGTGTTAAGTGAAAACATTGGTAACATTAATGATGCATACCCAAATGCTTTTGCATTAGGAAGTGATAGTTGGGTTTTATATTTTGACTACACAGGCTCTGCATTTGATATTTACTTGAGAACAATTAGATTTAATTTTACAAGTAGTTCAGTTAGATTAGGAAACATACAAAACGAATATGATTTAAGTTCGTACACTAAAAAAGCTAAACGTGATCAGATAAAAATGTTTGATGCAGTTAATAGTAGCATAGTAGAAACTGGAAAGTTTTTTGTATATGGATATGATCAAGCTAGTACTAACAATTACAGATTAGTATTAATAGATGGAAACGCAGATAGCAGACCAGATAATCCATTAGCATTTAATGAAGTGGTAGGAACTGGTAATACATCTAAATCAAATTTAAATTTTGAATGGCAACATGTAACAACAGATAATCAAGTAGTAGATCCTAGCTTTACAAATGTTATAGATGTGTTTGCATTAACATCAGCATACGACACTAGTTATAAGAACTGGTTAAATGGTACAGTTTCAAAAGAACCATCACCACCAACTAGTTATTCATTATCACAACAGTTTGGATCAGTTGAAGGCAAAAAAGCAATGAGTGATACTATTGTTTATAAGCCAGTTAAGTATAAACCAATATTTGGTACACATGCTGACCCAGAACTAAAAGCAAGATTTAGAATTATTAAATTATATGGATCAAACATTACAGACAGTGATTTAAAATCAAAAACAGTAATAGCTATAAATGAATTCTTTAGTTCATCAGAATGGGACTTTGGAGAAACTTTTTACTTTACTGAGTTAGCGGCATACGTACACAAGGAACTAGCAGGCGTACTAAGTAGTTTTGTTATTGTACCACAAGGAACTGGAACAACATTCGGAGACTTATTTGAGTACACACCAAACACAGATGAGATGCTAATTGCAGATGTGACAGTAAATGAAATTGATATTATTCAAAACATTACAGACGAAAATATTAGAGCAGGAAGTTAATAAATGGCTAAGAAAAAAGCAGGACAATCTAAGGTAACTAATATAAAAACAAATAAGTTTTTACCAGGTGTATTTCAAACTGATCTAAATAAAAGTTGGTTAGACAGTACATTAGATCAAATGGTTTCTAAAGGACCACTTGATAACATTAATGGATATGTTGGATCAAGAAATGGTGCAACTACAAATATTAATGATTCTTATATTGAACCAAAATTTCATATACCTCTTAGAACCAAAGCCCAGCTAACGCCAGGTGTTGTTAGTTACAATGACGATCTACAAATAACTAATCAACTTACTATAGATGACATTGCTCATTCTATTAATACAAATTTTGATGCATACAATTATAACTCTGCATACAATACAGAAATATATTCATACAGCCCTCCAGTTGATGTTGACAAATTAGTTAACTTTAAAAATTATATTTGGGCAGAAGAGTTACCAGTATACGAAAGTATATACACAGGTGCTAGTAAAAATCCATTAGTGGATTCTAAGCATCGCACATTGTATACATTAACAGATGACAACAATACATTTAGCGTTGAAGACCATATGCTTATTAAGTTTACTGGTTCAGGTTGGGATGTTGCTGTCAAAGACAAAACATTTATTGTAACTGGTGTAGGCACATTTGTTACATTTGAAGAATTTAGAGATGAGAACACTAGAAGAGTATATCACAGTGTTGTACCTCACACACAAAATAACGATGGCATATGGGACGATAGTAAAGTTCATCGTGTTATCCCAAACAAGCAAAACAAATATTGGCAAGCTGGATCGAGAAACTTTTTAACATTAATTAATGATTATAATAATGATGCTGACCAGCTACCAATTTTTAATGGCTTCCATTACACAGATTTAAAATCCAATCCAACTCAATTAGTTGAGGGTGTATTAATTAGATTTGATTCTGATGATTGGTTTTATAATGATGCAGAACAAAAAGAAAACATATACATTGTTGATAGATTCTCAGATGGAAAATTAACACTTAGAAAAGTTGTAACCGCAACGTGGAATGTAAATTATTGGAAACTTTCTACAAGCCCTAGTGCTACAGCAAGTGATATTGCAAAATTAAAAAACATAGCAAAGTTTGATATGAATGGCGAACTTGCATGGGACTTTGGCTTACCAGTTGAACCTATTTTAGATTATATAGTAATTGCTAAAGAAGATTTATTCCATACAGCATGGAGTAGAGCTAACCATTGGGTAAACATTAGTACAGTTAGAAAACTAATGACACTGTTACCTGATTATAACTTTGACGATATACTATCAAATAAACGCAGAGCAAAAAGACCAATTATAGAATATAATGCAGGTATTAATTTACACAACAATGCAAGGCATCACGATTACGAAGATGATCCAACATACATTGGTGCAATAGATTTTGGTGTAGTAGCAGGCGACGATATTAGTGTCATACCAGTTGGGTCAACATATGTTTATATAGATAGCACACAAGATAAAGTTTATAAGTCAACAAGTACTACACCAACAACAGTACTTACAATGGCTAACAATTATTGTTTAACAATCAAAAGTATACTGAATGCAAATAAACTTAACTGGCAACACAGTGACGTATGGTACATTAATAATAAGTTTACTCTAGCACAACAAAAAACAAAAGTCAACCAATATCCACTTTATAAATTCTTTACAGACGAAGGCGTTGCATTTGAAGATATAGTAGGTACAAACTTTACAGGTGACAAAATATTTGGATACAAAGAAGGTACTGGTGCAATTGATCCAGAACTTGGATTACAATTAAGTTATAAAGATTCTCCAAAGGGTGCTGAATATGAATTTGAGAATTTCATATTAACAAGCAAGTATAAAAACACATTACAAAATTCAGAGAATCCAAAAATAACATTTAATAAATCAGGACAAGGTTATAACTTATATAAAAGATATGACAAACTTGAAACTGTTTACAGACAGTCTGGAATGCCAGCAGGTGCATTAACAACTGAACAATATAAAATTACAGTAGGCGACGACAACTTAACTATTCCATATGGATATAGTAATTGGGACAGAACACAATCATTTGTGCTACACAAGAAAAATGATAAGTTTACTTTATCAAGATTAAATGTAGACACAGGTGAATCTCTAGAACAAGATGTTCCGTCTATACAAACGCTACGTAAAAATACTAATATTAAAGTATATAACTTAACAACTGAAACTATAAAATATTTTGTTCCAGGCAATACAGAAGTTACACCAACTACAAGTTCACAAACTGTTGGCGGATTAGTAATTGAAAAAGATGCAAACAACGTTGTTGAGTTTTCATTAACTACTGACAATGTTAGTATTGTTGTTGAAGGTAAAGTATTGTCAATGGTTACTTCAATTGATAATCAAGATGATTTAAATTATTCAATAACAAATAACGGAAACAAAATTGACGACTCGTACATTACAATAAACAACAATAACATTGTAATAAGCGAATTTGCATTTAAAGAAAATGATATAATTGATTTTAGTTTTAGAAGCAACGAAAATAAAATAGCCACAACAATTAGCTATCCAGAAGTTATGGGACACAACGTACATAACGAAGCAATACAAACGTTTACAATAAGTGAAACGCTTGAACATTGGGTTAGTAAATTAAATGTTAATCCAAAATTTGATGGCAACTCGTTTTCAGAAAATAATTATAGTAGCGTAACACATACACCATATTATGGTGGAACATTATATATGCGTAAACATGATAGTATAATGCACGACATTAATTACTCAAACGAAGACATAGATATTACAGGTTCATTAGTTGAACAGGGTGCAGATTGGATTTCATTTAGAAACAGAGTACTAGCACAAGTAAAAAGATTATATCAAATTAATCCTTATACAGATATTAAAAGTATAACAGATGATGCAATTAGCGAGATAATAAAAAATAAAAGAACTATTGATTTACATAAAACTTCTAATATGTTATATGCAGAAGCAGAAGTAACACAGACTATAAAAATTACTGACACAAGTGTATTAGCATACAAAACAAATTATATATTCAATGGTGATTTAAATATTAGAGACCATGCATATGTTTATCTTACTGATACAAATGGAAAAGTAATATTACAAAAAGATACAGACTATACAATAATTGGTGATACAATTTATCTAACAAGTCTAAGTGCTACTGCTACTGAACTAGAAGTAATACATCATAACATGGACTCAGATAGTTTTGTTCCAGCAAGTTTAACTAAGCTAGGGTTAGCAAAGGGTTATAGACCAATTGTAAGTGACAATGTGTTATACACACATGATGGTCAAGAATATACTTTAACAAGTACTGCTAACTTAACAGACATTACATCAGCAGACTTTGATGTAGTGCATGCAGTATTATTAGATATGGAAAATAGAATATACGCTGGTCTTGTATTACAAGATACAATGTATGATGCAAAACAATATGCTTCATACACAGACTTCTTACCTAACACACAACATAGCACATGGTATACGTTAAACATTTTAAATAATTACACAGAAAAGTTTTACACAAAGTGGGCAGGTATAAGAAATGTAACTGAAACTAATATATACGACCAAACTGATAAGTTCACATGGAACTACAGTACAATACAGTTTAATAATTTTGAAACACCAGGACACTACAAAGGAGTATACACACTTCTGTTTGGTACAGCAACACCACATTTAACTCCTTGGCATATGCTAGGATTTGGATTTAAACCAACATGGTGGGATGCAAACTATAGTTGGACAAACAATACAAAACGTACAGCATTAATTAATGCATTAACAAATGGTATAGTATCTCAGCCAAGCAAGCCAGTAGAACAAGATTTAAAATACGCTAGGTTTAATTGGGACTGGTCAACTAGGAGCCCAGTTACAGGAACAGGCGTACTGGAAGATCCAACAACAGTAATTGGTTTACCTAACTCAGCTGATGCAGCACAAAACTTTGTATTTGGTGATTACGGACCAATAGAATATATGTGGAGAAACTCTGCACAAGGACAAGCAGTAATGATTGACGCTGTTCTAAAATTAAATCCAACTACAGCATGGACTAAGTTCTTTCAGCCAGGATTTATAAAAGAAAGTATTAATGGACTACCACAAACTTATTACGATAAACAATTAACTGCAACAGAAAAATATAAACTACCGGGCATAGTATATGATAAAACTATTACAAAAGTAACTGTATCAAATTCGCCAAGTGGACTAACAACTGATTCAGAATTTATTATCATTGATGACTTTACAAGTTCGAGAGCACGTGCTAAATTTAAAATAACATATGGCAAAATTACTAGTGTTAGTTTAATTGATCGTGGAATTAATTTCACAGGTGATCCTATTGCAGTACACAAACTTGGTACTGACATTCAGCCAATAACAATAGACTTTAAAGTTAATGAAGTTCCATTTGTTGCAAACGGAATAGCACAAGCACAATATAACTTTGCAAAAAGAAATCAAAAAGATATAAACCATGAACAACTTTATAAAAACTTAACAACTAAACTAATACAAAAAGTTGGTGGGTTTACTAGCAAACATTTATTAAATGTATTTGCTGAAAGTAGTGTTAGTGGTGATTTCCAATTTGGTCAAGCAGACTTTGATATTACTATGTACACGGGTAAGCCAACACAGTTGCCAACAGCAAGTGCATTGTTTATTACTAAAGGTACAAATGGATACACAGTTAATGGTATAAGCAACAACAAACAAGAATTTAATTTTTACGAACCTAACACAGCAGGTTTAGAATATGACGAAATAACAATAGCTAACTCAACTGTTAAGAGATATAAAAGATTTGTTTCTACTCCTAGTGTAATTGAATATAATGCACCGGTAGAAAAAATACAAGATGTTTATAACTTTATACGAGGCTATTGGATGTGGATGGAAACAAACGGATACACATTAGAATTTGACAAAGACAATTCAGCTGCAGACTTTGTAGGCTGGGCTAAAACAGCTTCTAACAATGAAATTTATATTTTACAAATAGGTAGAAAGATTTCGTTTAAACCAACACACGGAACAGTACTTGAATATAATAAATTAAGATACACTAACAATGATGTACTATCAATATATAATAAAAGATTAGACAACAGTGATTTAAGTATTGATAGAAAAGAAGGTACTGCTTATATAGAAACAAAAGATAAAGAATTTATTGGAAGCATTACAAGTGCAGTATTAGATTGCGAACATGCAATCATATTTGAAAAGAAAACTAACCTTGGTGTTGATGTATTTGATGATGTAAAAGATAAAGTACAAAATAGATTGTTAATAAAAGGACAACGAACACAAGACTGGAACGGTGAAAAGAAAGCACCGGGATACTTAGTATTGGATAATCATATTGTTGAAAATATTGATAGTGCAGTGCAAAGTGTAGACGACATTTATAGAACTGATGTAGATGAATTTAATTCAGCATTAGGAAAAGCAAAAGACCTGACAATAGGAAATATAGAAAAAACATGGACACAAGATTTGGGATTAAACAAAAATGTAATCACAAAAATGCATCAAGGACTAATAGGAAATACAGGTACAACTACAGCGTTAGATAGAATTGGTAGATCAAATATATTAAATGAAAACGGAACTGACATTTCAGTATACGAACAATATATGTTTAGACAATCAGAACTAGGTAACAATGATATTGAAGAACCTTTTGAATTTGAAATTACGTCTTCTGATATTTCTTCTTCACCACAAATTATTGCAATAGATGATTCAATAGGTGAGCCAATTGAATTATTAAATGTATTACCAGAAAAAATTGTTAACAATAAAGATTTAACATTTGATACTAATTCATTTGCTAACAGCCAAGTTGATATACTTACAGGCGGTGAACCGTTATCAACAGAAACAAAATATAAAATACTTAGTGCAGATCAATTATCTACGGTATGGGATTCAAATGCGTCATATGCAAATATTCCAACTTGGAATAACTATACAAGTTATAAATTAGGTGATGAGGTTAGACACGAAGGACAGTTATGGGAATGTCAAGTTGACTACACAGGTAAAACAGAGATAACCGCAAACATAGAACTAAGAGCTAGAAACGCAGGAATAGCATTTCCTTCTGGAACAGTTGCAACGGTAGCTGGAACAACAACTACGTTTGCATCAGAAAAAACAGAATATCAAGATATAGTAGCAGTAGGAAGTATAACTAATCCTACGTTTGCTCCAACAGAAACATTAGTAATAGATGGTATTACTGTAGGCTTCAGTAAAAACAAAGAAGTTCCAGTAGTTACAGGACCAGCTGTTATAAGAGCAAATTCAGGACCAAAACAGTTTACAGATGTAACTGGAAAGAGTATTACTATTAACGGAGTGTTAGTTGACTTTGATAATACACCAACAGATGTTATTGAAACATTTACAGGTGTTGATAATGGAATAGCACCAGCAGTTGATTTAGAAGATACATTTACATTATCAACTGTATTAAGTGGAAGTACATATGGTGTCTCAAGTATAACAGTTGATGGAACAGTAACAACAGCATATACAGTAAGTGGACAAGATATTATATTTACAACTGCACCAGCAGACGGAGCAGCAATTAGCGTAACACTTGTACATGTTGCAAATCAAATGACAGCAACTGAAATTAAAGATTTTATTAACAGTGTAGGAATACCTGGCTTAACTGCTAGTTTGGTAACAAGTTTTGACTTACTAGAACTATCGTATGCTACAACTGTAGTAGGAGATAACTTAATACTAGCTGCATCTACAACAAATGCAGATTTAGGTTTTAATCCAAATGGCGGAACAGTACAAGCACCAAGTGAACTTCAAACACAAAATGATGATTTAGTACTAGCAGATATCGTAGCACAGATTGATGCTACAAACGGATTAGAATTAGTAACACCAGTTGCATTTAATAATGCATTAAAATTAACAAGCACAGATACTAAAAGAACATTAACAGTAAGTGGGTCTGCTCAAACATTATTAGGATTAAACGCAAACTATAATGCAGGCACAACACAAACTCAAATAGATACAACACACCAACAAGCGGCAGTGTTAATTCAAAACTCATTAACAGTGGCAAATGTTACAGACGTAATTGTTAGCTATATTAGTAACCAGATTGTAATAACATCAACAGGTGATAGCATTGACATGGGCACTGGAACATTTAATAATATAGCTGGCTTTGACAGTGGTGTAACTAATGCTAGAGATGCAGGAGTTGTAAATCAATTTACTGCAACTAAACAAGTAGGTGGTGTAGCAATACCTCATTTCACAGCATTAACTTCAGATAAAGATCCAGCAATGTTTAATATATTAGTTTCAGATGATAGTGCGTTTGAAGTAAAAACTAAAGGAAGTGTAGCAACTAAATTCTTTGGTTGGAACGTATTACAAGTACAACCTAAAGCAGGAACTCCATTGTTTAGTAAAAGCTCAGACGATTCAGGTTGTGGCATATGTGCAGGTACATTAAGTAGAGATGGCAACGATGCAGAAGTAACAACAAACGTAGCACATGGCTTTGAAGTTGGTGATTATGTAATGCTATTGAACACAGACACTACTCCACCAATTGATGGCATACACAAAGTTACTAAATTAGGAACAGAGAGTACTGTTTTCTACATAGATGAATTTATTGAAAAATGTGGTAATGCAGTATCTGTATTACCGTTAATTACAACAAGATTTTCAAGCGAGCCTAGTACTATACTAGCATTATCAAATCCAAATTGGAATCTTCCAAACAATACATTAATATGGGAGAAGTTCAATAACTCACAACTAGGAACATGGGTACATTCAGTATCAGGATCAAACAAAACATTTGTGAGATCAACTACAAGTAGACCTTCTCAATATGATATTGATAATATTATAATTTACAATCAAGCAGACAATACCACAAAGGTTCAACTAGAAGCATTTGATCCTATGAGAAGAATCCTTCCAGGTGTTGCTATGCAAAACTTAGAATATATAGAAGTTGCAGATAATGCAATATATAATACAAGCACAGATGATGTTACAGCCACTGATGAGAATAATGCATGGGGTACAGAGCAAGTAGGAACAAGATGGTGGGATACTAGCAAAGTACGTTACTATGATTATGATCAAGGTAGTGTAAGTTATAGAACAGACATGTGGGGTAAACTATATCCTGGCAGCGAAATTGTTGTGTGGGAATGGATTCAATCTACAGTGGCACCAGATGATTATGCAGAAGCAGTTAAGTCTAGCAAAGAAATGTTTGGAGTTATAGCAACAGGTGAAGCATATTCAGTTGTTGATAACAAAACTAATGAGACTGATTATTATTATACAATTGATAAAATTTGGAACAACTCTACTAACGTATACGATAATGTTTACTACTTCTGGGTTAAGAATAAAACTACAATAAACAATCAAAGATCTTTATCAGCATTTGATGTTGCATCAATGATTGAAAATCCAACACAGTCTGGTATTGCTTGGTATGCAGTGCTAGATGGAAAAACATTTATTGTTGATAACATCAACTACTATGTAGAAGATAAAAATACAGTATTACAAATTAACAAAGCACCAGACAAGATTAATTCTCATAACGAGTGGACACTTGTTGCCAAAGACAAAGATATTATTCCTGGATATTATATTAGAGGTATGAAATATAATTTAGCAGGACAGGATCTTAACGCTTCTAAAATTCCATATCAAACTTTACACAGGTTTAGTAAGTATGGAGATAACTTTGATGAAGGGCAAACATGGTTTAATAATTTATATGAAGCTAGAAGAAATACAGCTACAGCTATAAATGGATTACTAAAAGATATTTGGATTAATGATCAATATCATAATACTTGGAACAGAACAGCATTTAACAAATCATTTCCAACATACTTGTGGAACTGGATTGATTACAAATTAAAAACATACACCGGTACATTTAATCATACAAAGATTATTCCAGGTGCATATGATTTAATTAATGTAGACAGAACATATCATAATGTAGTTAAAGTTGTTAAGAGAGGTGCAAATAATCTTGACAGAAGTGAACTATATGCATATAATAATGTTACTAACGTTTGGGAATTAATTCTTAAAAAGAATGTTACAATTGAACTTAACGTTGATGCATTGTGTCCTACAAAAGGTTGGGATGCAGATGCATGGGACTCAGATAGATTTGATCAAGCAAACGTTGGCGAGTATTGGATTACATTAATAACAGCATTACACGAAGACTTGTTCATTGCACATAACAAACATAAGATGAACGAACTGTTCTTTATAATTGTTGACCATGTACTAAGTTCTTTACCACAAACAAACTGGATAAGAAAAACTACATACGTCAAGTTAGAACTTACAAGTCCTTTTGATTCAACAACTAAAAAGTACACAAGAGATAAAACAAATAACATAATTGGTTATATTGAAGATGTAAAACCTTATCATACTAAGATAAGTTCTACAAACATGCGACATACAACCGATACAGAGGAAGTCAAGTTAACAGTTTCTGATACACATCAACTAAAAGTATCTCAGAAGTATGATGAAACTTTAGAACTTTCTCCAACAGAATTATTAAACATTATAGTTCAAACAAATGCATCAGGCAGTACACATGCAACTGATTCATTAACGTTTGCACACATACAAGATAATGCTGGTACAGTTAATGCATATGCATTAACAGAAGCACTAGAAACAACATTAAGTGTGGCATTGAATGCCACAGATACTACGATAACTGTAGCAGACACTACAGCGTTCGCTAACACAGGTACATTGTACGTAGGTGGAGAACTTATAGAATACAGTAAAACTAACGCAACAACGTTAGCAATAACAAATCGTGCAGTATCAAATACATTTGCTATTAAAGGAGCAATAGGAGATTCAGTAACACAGGTTAATACGACACAACTTACATATGCTAATCCGCAAACGACACAAGCATATAATACAACAGGTGAGTCAATATTAGCCAGCTCTACCTCTACACAAGCACAAGAGTTGCAAGCAGAAGGAAAGGGTATTGAATTATAACGCTAGTTTATCGTAAGGCATAAATAGTGTATAAGGAATAGGTATAATGAAAACATTAAATGAAAAATCAAAAGTTGCAGTGGAAGGTCACGTTTTAATCAAAGATTTTGATACAGGTGAAGTACTACTCGACAAACACAACGCAATTAATTTCCAAAATTTTGCATTAGCAGTAGCTCATGCAATGGGTGGAGTGAATAATAGTGGTGGAAACAGTTATATTATTAATAAACTAGCGTTTGGTTATGGTGGTACATCGATTGACTCGGGTACAGGAGCTATAACATATAATGCACCTCAAGTAACAGGTACTTCGGGTTCTTTGTATACAGCTAGTAAAGATAACACAGATCCAAGTAATCCAGTAGACTTACAAGTTAACGTATCAAACTTTTACGTAACAGATACAGCAAACCAACCATATTCAGATCTAGTATGCAATACAGTATTAGATTATGGATTTCCAGCAGATGCTCAGGCACTTGATAATGCAAGTGACTTTGATACAGCTAGTAATTTCGTATTTGACGAAATTGGTTTAGTTGACGGCACTGGTAACTTTTTAACACACTTAATTTTTCATCCTATCCAAAAAAGTAAAAATAGAAAATTAGAGATTATATATACTCTAAGAATTAGAGCAGGAGTTTAAACATGGCATATACAATTAACAAATACAATGGTACAACAGTCACAGTAGCTGATGATACCCTTAATGTAGAAACTAGCTTGCGTTTAGTAGGTAAAGACTATATTGGTTATGGTGAAGCTATAGCACAGAACTCAGTCAGCTTACTAGAAAACTTTGCAAGCGAAACAGCACCAACTAGTCCAATTGAAGGACAGCATTGGTGGAAACCAAGTACAAAAACATTGAACGTTTACCATAATACTACATGGCTAGGCATTGACGCAGGCACAGGTGTTGTATCAATTTTAGATACAAATGGCAATGCTCATTCAGTTTATGTAACACGTGCTAACGCTATTCCAGTAACTATAACAAGTTCGGATACAACAGCATGGGCAATTGCAACAACAGAAACAGATTATCATCAATACTTTTTAGATAATGGTGCAGGTAATACAGCAACTATTAACACAGGTATTAATCTTAATACAGTAACAGGATCTGCAATGAAGTTCCACGGAACAGCAACACACGCACAGTATGCTGACGTTGCAGAAATGTATACAGCAGACCAACCGTTTGAAGCAGGAACATTAATTATGTTAAGCGATGGTGGTGGGGCAGAAGAAGTAACACAATCATTACATCAAAAAGATCCTAAAGTATTAGGAGTTGTAACAACAGACCCAGCATTACTAATGAATGCAAAACTAAACGCAGGTAGTAAATTTGCAGTAGGTGTAGCATTACTAGGAAGAGTTCCTTGTAAAGTTGTTGGAAAAGTCGACAAGGGTGATAGAATTTGCTCAAGTGATACAGAAGGACATGGAATGTCAGCGGATATTAATGTTGATGAATATACATGGAAACATGTAATAGGCAGAGCATTAGAATCAAAGTCAAGCGAAGACGCAGGTACTATCGAAGTTATCGTTGGAGTAAAGTAAATGCCCAATAAGCCGGCTACAGTTTTAACAGGCACCGTTATTGATGCCACACACATGACAGATCTTATGAATTATTATAATGAGATTTGGGCCGGTGGATCATATTCATATGATTCCGATCATAGTTCAACAACAGATGATAGACGATTTGGTTGGGGACAACCAACTGCAACGTTATCACCAGTACCAGTTACTGGACAACTAATTACAGCAGATATTTTTAACCAAGCAATAGCACAAGTAAATGCTGGGCAGTATCACATAAGTGATGTGCCAGCAAACTTATTAATAAAAATGGCTATTGGTGATCTTATAAAAGCAACATCAGCACCGTTGTCACCTACACAATATAATAATGTAATAACAAAAATTACTAATATAGAAAATAATAAGTATGCAGTTGATTGGTCAGATTGGGATAAGGATAGACTTATATCATTAAACACTCAATCATGGGACGAAGATTTATCAATTGTACATAAGTTTTCTTTTACAGATTATAACGAAGCTAGACACTTTTTTAATAGTGGCGGTGAGTTAACATTAGAATTAGAAATGGACCCAGGTGGTCCTCCTGGTAATGATGTTTGGAGACAAGTGTTTAATCAATTTGACAGTATTAGAATTGGTGCAGAAAACTGTAAAGTAGTTGCAGACAATGTTTACGATATATTATCTACAAGTACTGTTAGTCCAAAAGGCTTTTACAATGGTATTGCATTTGGACAAGACTTTAGTACTATCTTAGATGCAGGTGTATTTAAGTTTGCCGGAGCACAAGGCGAATACGAATATGCATATGTTTATGTATACAGTGAATACAACAGTAGAAGAATTCAATTACAAATTAAAGCAGATGAAGTAGGCGGAACATTTAACGTATATGTTAGAGTTAACCTAATTGAAGATGAAGATGATACATTTGCAATCACACAACCTATAAAATTATATTCAGGTTGGGTTAATCCAACACAAGCACCTACAGCAGGTGATGGTAATGAAAGTTATATGACTGCTAACAGTGGAACTATATATAGGTTTGCTGAAAGAACAGCACCTATCATTACAGAAGAAACACCTTGGAATAAAGTTGATCTTGCATCAGGAATACAATTGGATGCAAGCATTAACGATGACTGGGTAGGTACAACGGTATTAAATGTACCAGCTGGACACTTTAAGGTAGGAACACAATATACAATTGTTTCTGTTAATCATGAAATACCAGCAACTAGAATTGAAACAGGTG
>OBMK010000927.1_pt1 | contig 26464 bp, 25 predicted proteins | sample 1539081 | NCBI WGS metagenome assembly OBMK01 (sample SAMEA3355528, study PRJEB22509) | marine metagenome | biome: marine; feature: river plume; material: water | place: USA | collected 2010-08-07 | depth 0.5 m | reverse complement strand
AACCAATGCCGTGGTCAACACAGCACCAGGCTTAAAGCCTTTTTGACTGGCATGGCGCTGTGCCTTGCGGATTTGCCGCATTTTTTGTCGGAGCGTTTCGGTGGCTTTTGTGTCCAGAGTTTCCCGTTTGATGACGACGCCATAGATGGCTTTTGCAGCCTCAGGAGATACCGCCTTGTGCTCGATCACGTCACGCCACACGGCCTCGGGGTCTCGTTCGAGAGGGTCACCAAACCCCCCTGCGCCCGTCCATATCACGCTGTAAACATCATTCTTCTCTTGCGTGAAGTTTTGCTGGCGTAAACCAAGGGTAACTGCCTCGCCCGATAACTCAGCAATATCAGACGGTAATTCACTGCGCGCAAATCGTGACTGGATATCACTGTCTTTGGTGAACTTAAACACATTGACCGAGCCTGGGTAACCGCCCATCATGCCGCTGGAGGTGGGCATCGCGTTACCCGATGAGAGCGTGTCGTGGGTGATCCGAGTAGTGCCATGCGGGATGAAACAAGCCTCCGCCGACATCCCACCACGGTACTGACCGGCACCACCACTATCGACCACTTCTTTGCGATACAGGAACAAAAGCGGGAAGGTCTGCTCTGTGTGTTCAATGTTGGGGAGCTTACAAATGGGGGTGCGGGACTGGCCGCCCGTTGAAATACCGTCGCCCCCAGAGAAGGCGCCAATAGCCCCGCCGATGGGGTCAACCAACAGGTAACCAAATGCCTCACCCCATTGATCCGTACCTCTAAAGATCGTTGCTGGCCACTGGCTGGTGCCGCCGATACACATGATGTCCTCACGCATTTTGTGATCGCCGTAGATCATCTTGGACAGCACGTTGTAGGCCGGATAGAGCGAAATCTCCATGGCCTGCACGGGCGCTGTTGAGACCGAGGCGGGGAAGGTGGCGCAGTTCATCGTGCCGAGTGTCGGATTGAATTCCACATGACGCAGCGCGCCGCCAATGGCGAAGTATTGATCCCAACACAACAACTGGTTGAGGGCCACCATGATCGATCCCCGCCAGCCGGAGTACGTGGCGTTCATGCCACCGTCTTGGGCTGCGGTACCCTCGTTCTCAAAAATGAGGGTGTTGCCACGCTTGTGCAATATGATTTGGACCCGGTGCACATTGCGATCACCCGGCCGGCAACATTCAACGTAAGTCCGATCACGCCAGGTGCCATCGGGCAGCTTGGCCATTTTGTTCAAAAAGGCGTGCTCGCCGTCGTCCAGAATTTTCCGCATCACGGCCTTCACCACATCAGCGCCGTAGCGCTTGAGCAGCGACTCGATCCGTTCTTTGGCCGTCAGGTTGCCCGCCAGTTGGGCACGAAAATCCAGTGCGACGGCATCGGGTTTTCGAGAGGCCCGAAGGTACAAGTCTTCGATATCTTTTCGGATTTCGCCTTTCTCAACAATCTTCACGGGCGGGATCAAAATCCCCTCTTCAAAGGCACTCTCCGCTGATGGGCAGAAACTGGAGGGGGTGATGCCGCCGATGTCATATTGATGCAGGCAGTTAGTGACCCAACAGAACAACTTGTCCTCGTGGAAGACCGGACAAATCAGCATCACATCCTGTTGGTGCGCCGCTCCAACCCAAGGGTCATTGGCGAGAAACATGTCGCCCTCATGAATGCCAGGATTTTTGGAGCGATTCTCCAATATCCATTTGACCTGGGTATCGGTCACACCCGACATGTATTGCATGTAGGGTCCAAAGAAAACGAACTCGCCATCCTCTGTAAGGATCGATGGATTCAAGTCAAGGGCGTACATCGCGACGGGCGAACCCGATAAGCGTTGGATCGTTGCGCCATGCTCTTCATTGATGTTCCAAAGGCTGTGCCGAATGACCTCAAAAGTGATGGGGTCCACCGTTTGTTTTGCGCCCTTATGCAGCTTCAACTTCGCATCGATAGTGAGTGTTTTGGGTGGCACATAGCCCCCTTGCCGACCGTCGAGACGAATGGTTGCAATGGTTTCAGTCATGTTGTTCACCTCAGAAATTCAGTTCAAAGTTACCCCAACCGTCCACCCGCAACACTTGCTCGGGGTGCACCACGATGGTGGTCTCTGTGGTTTCAATAATGGCGGGGCCGGTCACCACATTGCCCGCACGCAGCTTGCTACCGTCCATGACGGGCGTTGCCACGGCTTTACCAAAAGATGCCCAATACACCGGCCGTTTGCCAGTGGTCGCATTTGGCGGCGCTTGCTTTTGGAGCCGGGTCACCTTTTTTAGCGCCAGGGGTTGGGTGGCGGCGCGCGCGCGCACCCGGAAGGTCACCATTTCCAAACGCGCATCACTATAAGAAGACCCCTTGCCGTAAATGGCTTCATAGCGTTCATAAAACGCCGCCAAGATGGCACCTAAATTAGCTGCCGTCACCTTGCCTTGCTTGTTGAGCAGGCCCGTTAGATTCACTTCGACCTCGTTAATCTGACCACGGTGACGCATGTCGACGGACAAGCTCAAGCTCCGCTTGGACTTGGAAATACCATCGGCGTTCATGGCTTCGTGTGCTTTGGTCGCCAAAGACTTGAAGATATCGTTCAGCGCACTGGGGTTAAAAGGCGAGGATTGGATTTCGACCTGCTCATGGATGTGCAAAATATCCGCAGTTGCCGCGCCGAAGGCGCACCATGTCGATGCCACGCGGTTAAGCGGTATGAGCACGCGCTGCACGCCCAACTCGCGCGCAAACACACCGGCGTGAACAGGCCCAGCGCCACCGAAAGCGAAGAGCGTGAAGTCACGCGGATCAAAGCCCTTCTCCACCGTGGTTTTACGAATGATGTCGGCCATTTTGAATTCAGCAATCTTGGCAATGCCGGCTGCTGTTTCCATCAGGCCTAAGCCAAGCGCATCAGCCACGGTTTGCACGGCCCTGACCGATGCCGCCTTATCGAGCTTGATGCGGCCACCCAAAAAGTTATCCGGATCGATGTAGCCCATCACCACATCGGCATCAGTCACGGTCGGCTCGGTATTGCCCTTGCCCCAACAGGCGGGCCCCGGGTCGGCGCCCGCCGACTCGGGACCGACGCGCAGGGTTTTGGTCACGGGGTCAACCCGTGCAATCGACCCACCCCCTGAGCCGATGGCTTGGATATCGACTTTGGGAATGAAGTACTCGTACTGCGCCACGTTTGAGATGAACGAATACGCTGGTGTCCCACCATGAACGATGCCCACATCAAACGACGTCCCGCCCATGTCGGTGGTGATGATGTTCGGACAATCAATGCGTTGCCCTAAAAACTGAGAGCCAGTCACACCCGATACAGGGCCAGAGTCCAACGTGAGAAGCGGCGCCTCAATGGCGCGCTGCACGGAGATCGAGCCGCCGCCGCATTGGGTGATTTGCAAGGGTTGACGGTAGCCAGCCTCTCGCAGTTGCTTGTCCAACAGGCTCAAATAACGCGACGTTACTGGGCCAATGTAGGCGTTGAGTGCCGTCGCGGTGGTGCGTTCGTACTCACCCCACTTCGGTGCGATTTCATGGGAGCAGGTTACAAAAACGTCGGGCGCCCGTTGTCTGACCATGTCTGCGATACGGCGCTCGTGCTGCGGATCTTTAAACGACCAAAGCAAACAAATGGCAATGGCCTCGACCCCTTTACTCAGCAGGTCGTCAATCGCTGCAGTAACTTCCGCCTCGTTGAGCGGCACCACAATGGCACCGTTGCAGTCCATGCGCTCTGAAACACCTGCGATGTAGCGCTTGGGGATAATCGGGTCAGGCTTCTGACTCTCGGGAAAGTGCACGACCTTGTTTAAATCGCGGGAGGTGATCCCCCTGGAGCCGCGCATGATGTGAATGACATCCTCATGACCCCGGGTGGTGATCAAACCAACACGTGCACCACGCCTTTGAATCAGCGCATTCGTGCCCACCGTGGTGCCGTGGGTGAGCACGGTGATTCGGGGACAAAACGTCTCGAAAGTCAGCCCTAAAGTCTCTGCGGCCACCGTCATGGCATTGATCATGCCCTGCGAAAAATTCGGTGGCGTGGATGGCGACTTTGCCGAGACCATCTCGCCATCGCTACCGATGACGACGCAATCGGTAAACGTTCCGCCAATGTCCACGCCTACTTGAAAGGTTTTCACTGTTGTCTCCTTGGTCGTTGTATTGATTTTTTTGAACTGTGAGTTTGGGGTCTCACACGTGCGCTAAACCCGGTAACTCAACTGCGGTGTCGGATAGCAATGCAGTCGCGTTCAAGTAGTGATCCCGCCACCGCGACATGGTGGGCGTCGTGTCGCAGGCTGGTATCAGGACGGCGCCCAGCTCCCGGGCCCGCTCAACCGCACTGACACCCACTGGCAATCGCAAAGCGTTGTAGCGTTGCAGCGCGTCGACCACAGAAGCGCAGGGATCTGACAAAGAGGTGGTGAGTGCCCACGCGTCGCCGCCCGCTTTAGTGACCCCTTGGCCGACATGCGGACGCGCGACAAAGGCAGCATCACCGATCAGGGCGACGCGCCCTTGCGTCATGCGACTCGCGGTTTGATCCACGATGACCTGAAGCAGCAACTCAGGGGTTGCCTCGACGACCTCTGCAATGTGTGCGTGGAAAAGTTCGGTCGCTGCCGCGCGAGCACGCAGCGCGTGCTCAGGCTTTATCGCGCGGGGAGATATGCCCTGCGGAAAATGGTTGCCCTCGCTATCACTGAACAAATCAACCCGCTCTTCAGTCGTTACAAGGCGATACCAAACGAAGTTGATATACACCGCACCGTCGTCACCCAACACGGGGTATGTCACCATTTCCTCATCAGGCTCGGTGACCACCACAAACGCTTGGCCCAGCTGCTGCTGCGCGGCGCGACTCAAGGCATCCATCCGCGCCATACCACGCCAAGCCACGTAGGGTGCGGCTACAGCAGACTCACCGGGCATGAGCATTTCACGTATGGCTGAACGCACCCCATCTGCGGCAATCACCACGTCGGCAGTATCCGTTCTGCCTGATTGACAGGTCACTAATGGAGATTGCGTCTCGCTTCCGCAATCGACTGCACACACCGAGCGATTGAGGTGGTAAACGTCTCGCGGCAGCGCCGCTTGCAGCAGCGCATAAAGCTTAGACCACCCCATGAGTATTTGTTCAAAGCGTGTCTCCGCTCGCACCTCACCTGACTTACCTATCGACAGCCGGCGTGTCAGTGGCACCCCCAAGTCACCGCTGGTATCAACACCTGCTTTGCGTAACAAGGCCAACATACCGGCATGCGTCACAATGCCTGTACCGCGGCCACTCAACGGCGCTGGCGAGCGTTCAAATACACTGACGTCCCAACCGGCGCGGTATAGCATATTGGCTGCGAACAAACCAGCCATGGAACCACCGACAATAATGGCCTTGCGCTGTGTCATAAATTTTTTAACAATAATTTCCTGTGAATATCCTGAACGATCCCGCTACGAAACGACTGTCTCCCGAGGCGCGCCGACAACAAATTCTGGATGCCGCCATTGACTACTTTGCAGAGGCGGGATTTGCGGTGCAAACGCGCGAACTGACGCGTCGCATCGGCGTTTCGCAGCCCTTGCTCTATCGATACTTTCCGTCGAAGGCGGCGCTCATTGAGGAAGTGCTTGAGGCCGTTTTCTTGAAGCGACAAAGCCCTAATTGGCTGAACGATTTGCGTGATCGATCGATCCCCATCAAGGCTCGGTTGATGGCGTTTTATGGCAGCTACGTTGAAAGCACCTATGACGAACGTTGGCTGCGTATTTACTTCTTCGCTGCGCTGGCGAACTTTGACTTTAATGGGCGTTACGTCAAGGGTATTGTCGAAGATAAGATTTTGAAAACGGTGTGCGCCGAGTTGCGCCACAGCTTGCTGAGCGCTGATCAAATTAAAAAAATGCCAAAGAAAATTCACGCCCGAGAAATTGAGTTGGCGTGGATGCTGCAGTCCAATCTGTTTTACGGCATGGTCCGAAAGCACATACTGAATGCAGCCGCCGACATACCCGAGCCTACCCGGCTGTCCGACGCGGTTGACCTGTTCATCAGCGGTGCGCAAGCGACCTACCCTACACTGCTGGTCAAATCAGTGACCGCTGCAAACTGACCGCGTACGAACAACAGCGGCTCTGCAGCCTGGTGCGCGTGCGTCACGACTTCTGCTAACACCATGTAGTGATCACCCGCCGGAATAAGGGATCGGGTTTCACACTGCATCAACGCGGCCCAACGGGTGAGTTTCTTGACGTTGGTGGCGCGATCCTCTTCGGTCTCTACACCCAAAAACTTGTCAATGTTTGGCGTCGCAAAACGTGTGGCGATAGCCGCTTGGTCGGCACACAACACGTGGATGAAGTGCGTGGCGCCTACCGCAAATGCCTCCCAATGCGGCGAGTCACGACCGATAGACCAAGCGACCAGCGGCGGTGAAAGTGAGACCGAGCTGAAGCTGTTGACCGTCAGGCCGATATCGCGTGCGTCCTCGGGATGACGTGCCGTAATAACGGTGACACCCGTGGCATAACTGCCAAGCGTTTGACGCAGTGCGCGTTGCGCGCTCATTGGGGCACGTCCTCGCCCGCCATGCGGGCCAATACGGCGTAAACGGCAGCCGTGTCGTGCAGCGCGTGACCCTGCGCCATAGCGGCCAAGTAGATAGGAACGCTCGCTGCAAAAAGCGGTGCAGGGACCTTTGCATCCTTCAGCGCATCTCCGATGATTTGCATGTCCTTTTGCCACACCCCAACCTTCATGGCAGCATCCTGCCATGTGCGTGTCGCCATGACTGGGCCCCGCACGGAGAGCATGCGCGAGCCACCCGCGCCATCTGACAATACATTCACCATTTGCATTTGATCCAGACCCAGGCGCTGACCAAACAACAGGGCCTCAGCAGTGGAGACGTTGTGCAGTGCGACCAATAAATTGGCAACCAGCTTCATTTGCGTGCCATTACCGAAAACGCCTACGTCGTAAACCACGCGAGAAAAATGCTGGCACAGCCCACGAATACGACCGATGGCCTTCTTGTCACCACTGGCATAAATGGCCAAGTCCTTCTTTTTAGCCTGCGCGCCAGTGCCCGACAACGGGCAGTCGAGCAATGTCACGCCCACGGCGGCTAACTGATCTCGCGCTTGCAGTTTATTTGTCAAAGGCAGCGTGCTCGTTTCCATCACCACCAAGCCCTTGGGGCACTGCTTACCCATCGCGATGATTTGTTCAACCACCGCATCCAAGGCACCCACACTAGGCAGTGACGTGATGGCGATTTTGCATCCCACCAAAGCGTTCGAGACCGAGGCCTCAACAGACTCCAGCAAACGCGCCATGCGCTTGCGCGCGGTCATGTCTACATCAACACCATTGACTCGCACACCCGCTTTCGCGAGGTGGCCAGCCATGGCGGAACCCATGATGCCAAGACCGATGACTGCCACTGCGGGATGGGACTTTACTGCGATCCGAGTCATGGTTTACCCTGTTATTGATCGATAGATAAATAAATCATACAATAGCGACGGTTGGTTGTCACGGACGTTTCTATAAGGAAAACCATGAGTCAAACTGCACGTATAAACCGCCCCGACGGTGCACAAATTGCCGCGGAATATCAGGGCGACGTCAATCGCCCTGCGCTGCTGCTCTCTAATTCGTTGGCAACGACACGGGCACTGTGGGATCCAGTCATGCCGGACCTGCTCAAAGCGTTCCGCGTGGTGCGCTACGACACCCGAGGCCATGGAGAAAGCGCGACCCCGAATGACCATGCCACGCTGGCTGATTTAGCCGACGACGCGGTGGCGGTGCTCGATCACTTCCAGATTCAAAAGGCCCTCATGGTGGGTATATCGCTCGGTGGTATGACAGCGCTCACCCTAGCCTTGACCCACCCCACACGACTGACGGGTGTACTCGCGTGTAATTGCCGGTCGGGCGTTGATGACGCAGGCCGCGCGGCTTGGGCTCAACGCGTTGATGTCATCAGTGCGCAAGGCATGGGCCCGCTGGTTCAACCCACCATCGAACGTTGGTTCCCACAGGATTTTCGCGATGCTAACCCTTCGGTGATGGCGACCGTTGCCGACATGATCCAAGCCACCGATCCAAAAGGGTTTGCGGCCTGCGTGCAAGCCATCACGGGTTCGACGCTCGACTCGCATCTCAGCCAAATCACCGTACCCACCCGCTTTGTGGCCGGCGATAGCGATGGCGCAGCACCACCCGACCTCATGGCAGCAATGGCTGCACAGGTGCAAGGCGCACGGTGCACGACTTTAGCGGCGTGTGGTCACCTCAGTTCAATCAATCAGAGCAAAGGTTTGTTGACCGAAATCAACGAACTCGCGACTGCCGTCTCGTCCCATACATAAGGACCAAATACCCATGAAAATCGGCACTTTCATGATGCCACTGCATCCGCCAAGCCGTATCCCCCACGAGACGCTCAAGGAAGATCAAGAGGCGATTATCCTCGCTGACCAGCTTGGGTTTGATGAGGCCTTTGTTGGCGAGCACGTGACTGACCTTGCCGAGAACGTGACCTCTTGCATGATGTTTTTAGCCAGCGTAGCGAGCGCGACAAAAAATATCAAACTGGGCACTGGCACGATCAACGTCCCCAACAGCCACCCAGCCGCCATTGCAGCGCAGGTGGCCATGCTTGACCATCTGCTGCAGGGACGCTTCATCATGGGCATCAGCCCCGGTGGCTTGATGTCAGATGCGGAGGTATTTGGTAACTTTGACCGTGATCGCCTTGAAATATTTGTCGAGGGCATCAATATGGTGCTTGATATCTGGAATGGCGAGCCGCCTTACAACCTGACGGGCAAATACTTTAATGTCAGCACCGCCCGCAGCATGATCCTAGAAATCGGTCAGGGCGCTATCCTAAAACCGTTCCAGCGCCCTACGCCCCCGATTGTGGTGACGGCTGTGGCACCGTTCTCAAAAGGCGTAACCGCGGCGGCTGAGCGTGGCTGGGACCCCATTTCTGCGAACTTCCTGTTACCGAAATGGGTGAAAACGCATTGGGGAAGTTATACGCAAGGCTGCGAGACAGCGGGCCGATCCGCGTCATCGGCCAACTGGCGCGTGGCAAAGAGCATCTTTGTGACCGAAGATGATGACGCCTTGGCGAAGCGCTATGCGCACACATCGGAAGGTCCTTACCACTTTTACTTCAAACAGCTGATTCGGAAGTTAGTGGGCTACGGCGGCCGCTCAAATCTTTTCAAAGCCGATCAGAGTGAGCCCGACGACAGCATCAACGCAGACACGGTCGCACCGAAGCTCGTGATCGCGGGCTCAGTGAACAGCGTAGTGGATCAAATCCTGGCTTTGCGCGAGGAGATTGGCGACTTTGGCACCTTGCTCTACGCAGGCCATGACTGGAAAGATCCTGCACTGGCCAAGCGCTCTATGCAACTGATGGCGGAGCAGGTGATGCCCAGAGTCAACGCTGCGATCGGCGCTTAAGGAACTGCCGCGCGCAGCGATCAACGCGGCGCAGGCACCTGCGCTGTGTACCAGTCGGCGATGGCACCCGCCTTCATTACGGCGACGTCAGGCTTCGCCATGATGTAGTCCAGCAGTTGTTCAAAGGCGGCGATTCGGTGAGGAACGCCGGTAATGTAGGGGTGTACGCTCAGCGCCATGACGCGCGGGTTGTCAGCACCGTCCAGACACAATCGATCCAGTTGGGCCATGCCGCGTTTGAGTAACTCATCGCTGGAATGTAAAGCGAGCGCGTGCACCGGAATATCATTTAACTCGACACTGTAAGGAATGGACAACACCGGCTTGGGTGCTGCCGTCAACCACGTCGGTTGATCGTCGAGTACCCAATCGGCGATGTACTGCACGCCAGCGGCACTGAGCAAGTCGAGTGTCGTTTCAGTCTCTGTCAGGCCTGGACTCTCCCAGCCACGAGGCCGGTAGCCAGCAAAGGACTCAATGGTGTCAAGGGTTTGCGCAATGGCCTCGGCTTGGTTGTCGACTTTGTGCATCGGGCCTTGCACCCAACCGTGGCCCATGAACTCCCAGTCCGCCGCCAGTCCTGCCTCCGCAACACGCGGGTAGGTCTCACAGACGACGCCGTTGATCGCCAACGTCACGCCTAGGCCCCTCGCCGTTAAGGCTTGGTGTAACCGCCAGAAGCCAACTCGCATGCCGTATTCGTGCCACGCCCAGTTAGGTAAGTCGGGCTGCAGCGGCGCACCCATCGGCGGAGATAAAACCGTTCGCGGCATCGGCCGCGACATGGACCAGTGTTCAACGTTGACAATGATCCACACGAGCACCCGCGCGGGCGCAGTTAGTTTGGGTCGATCAACAATCGCCGAATAGGGCGCACGCGCGCTCAAGAGGCCAGGGGTGTCTTGCCACATTACTCGTTGACCACTGCGTTGCGCAAGACACCGAGGCCTTCAACTTCAACCTCAACCACATCGCCCTGCTTCATAAAAATAGGCGGCTTGCGGGCGAAACCCACACCTGCAGGCGTACCAGAGATGATGATGTCGCCAGGTTGTAGCTCGAACACCTCAGAGCACACACTGACCACGGTTGCGACATCAAAAATCATGTCGCGCGTGTTCGCATCTTGCAAAATCTCGCCATTCAACCGGGTCTGCAGTTGCAAGCCTACGGCGCCAGCAGGTAATTCATCGGCACTCACGAATACTGGGCCAAAGCTGGCGGTCGCGTCGAAATTCTTACCCATCATCCATTGGTGCGACTTGAATTGGTAATCACGAATCGAGCCGTCGTTGAAGATTGAATAACCGGCTACGTACGACAAGGCGTCCTCTTTGGAAATGTAACGGCCGGGTTTGCCAATGATGACAGCCACCTCGCCTTCGTAGTCGAAATCGTCCGAGACTTTAGGCTTGACCAATGGTTGATCGTGCGCGACCCATGAGCTGGGAAAACGCTGAAACAAGACAGGGTATTTGGGCGCGTCTTTGTAGGGGCTTTCCGCGGCGTGATCAACGTAATTCAAGCCGACCGCGATGGCTTTTGAAGGGTTCAAGACCGGCGGCAGTAAGGTCAGCGATGACAACTTGAGGCTCGCCTTGCCGTTGCTAACTGCCGCCGTGGCTTGCGCCCAAGCCGCATGCCCCCCTGCGAGTAAGGCATCAATACTGTCAGGCAAGCCGGCCTCTGTCAGATTAATGACGCCATCATCCGTGACGGCACCGATATTCACATGGCCGTTACCGTTACGGAAATTAATTAAACGCATGGGTAGCTCCTATCAGGTTATTGTTGGGCCGATCGGGCCGCAGTTTCGTGGTTAGCAATGAAAAAATCAGGCACTGCAGGCCCCCAGAGATTTAAGGAATCCTCAGGTGGGTAGTCCGCAGCAGGCCACTCTGTAGCGGCGTCGATGAAATCGATGTCGTACGAAAATTCAGCAAAACTACCCCAAGGATCCCGAGCATAGTAGAAGTAGTTGGAGCCTATCACGTGGCGGCCAACGCCCCACCCCTCTGTGTAGCCTGCGGCGCGCATTTGCTCCATACCAAGCCCCACATCATCGAAGTGGTGCACCGTCCAACTGGTGTGGTGCAGACCAGGGCCATCTGATTTGGCAAATGCCAGCAAGTGGTGATCGCTGGTATGTGCACCGTGCGTGAAGGCAATGCCCTCACCCGAGCGGTCTGATAGACGCAGACCCAGCACGCCGCAATAAAAATTTAACGAGCGATCAACGTCAGAAGTAAATAGCAGCATGTGAGACAAGCGAGACGGTCGGACGGTTTGCATCTCGCACCGCATCGGGCCAATCGGCACACCGATGGGATTGTCTTTAAAACGGAAACCATGCCCCTCGGCACGCGCGTTGGGCGTGACTTTAGGGGCGACCCGCACCTGCACGTGCACGCCCTCTGGGTCCCGCAGCCAAAAGCCCTCCGCGTCACCCAGCGGGTGAGGATCAATCGGCGTGTGGCCCTCGCCGACCACTTTTGCCTTGAGGGCGTCATAGTCCTCAGGGTACACGCCGAGCGTCAGGTAGGCCAACTGCTTGGGCTTCCCACTTTCATAGACGCGGCCCCAGCAGTGGTCATGTCCAAAGGTGTAGAGATCCAAGCGGCCATCATCGCGGCGCACGTCTAAGCCAAACGCCGTGTAAAAATGCGCCGCCTCATCAAGATTGGGAACGGTGAACACAAACTTCACCACTGAATGCGCGGCCAGCGCGCCTGAACGTTTTGGATCAGCCATGGCATGTGCTCCTTTAAATCTTGCCCAGCGCCTTCAATATTCGTTCCGGTGTCATGGGTTGCTCGACCACGCGTTCGCCAAGGCCCTCAAGGGCATCGTTCACCGCGTTCATCACCGCACCCGGCGCGCCGGCGGTTCCAGCCTCACCAGCGCCTTTCGCGCCCAGCTCTGATGTTTTGGTCGGTGTGCTGACATGCCCAATTTCAATGTCTGGCATTTCATAGGCCATGGGCACTAAGTAATCTGCCATTGACCCATTCAGCATCTGGCCCTCAGGGCTGTAAAGACACTCTTCAAGCAGCGCGCCACCTAACCCCTGCACCACGCCCCCGCGCAACTGCTCATCGACCAGCATGGGGTTGAGCACGGTGCCACAATCCTCGACGCACCAGTGTTTTAGCAACTTGATGAAGCCGGTCTCCGTATCCACTTCCACATAAGAAGCCTGGATCCCGTTGGTGAACGTGAAGCCAAATTCACGCGGCGTGTAATGTCGCGTGACTGTGAGTTCGGATTGGAAGTCCATCGGTAAGGTGTCAGGTCGGAAATAAGCGACTCGGCCCACTTCCGCAAGTGGCATTTGCTCGACTCTTGTTAGCCGATCCACCACGGCGTTATCAACCACGTCGAGGGTTGCCGGGTCCACTGAAAGCACGGCGCCAGCGACCGCCAGAATATTGGTTTTGAGCGCTTTACCAGCCTGCAAAACCGCTTCACCGCCAATACCCGCCCCCCGGGACGCCCAGGTCCCGCCGCCATAAGGTGTGACAGCCGTATCACCGGTGATGACACGCACCTTATCCAAGGAGACACCGACCATAGACGCCGCAATCTGCGCGAATACCGCCTCTGTGCCCTGCCCTTGCTCAGTCACACTCACAAGCACGTTCAGCATGCCACTCGGGTCCAGGCGCAAAGTGGCACCGTCTTGGGCAGAGATACGGGCCCCCCCCACGCCGTAGAAAGCGGGTGACGGGTTCGTCACTTCAATCATGGCGGCCAAGCCGATCCCCCGATAAATGCCTTTTTCACGCAGCGCCTTTTGCTCGGCGCGCAAGCCGTCGTAGTCCATCATCTGCAACAGCTTGTCTAAACACTGGTGGTGACTCAGCTTTTCAAACTTCAAGCCTGACGGGAAGGTATAGGGATAAGCGTCATCGGCAATCAGATTGCGACGGCGGAACGCGGCAGGGTCCATACCCAGGGCGCGCGCGCCCTCGTCGACGATCCCTTCCGTCAGGGCCACCGCGATGGGGTGCCCCACGGCGCGGTACTGGCACGTGACGTTTTTATTCGTGAACACCACGTTCAACTTGGCGCGGTAGGCCTTGTGCTTGTAGGGACCACCGGTTAGGTTGACCACTTGGTTACCCTCAATACCACTGGTTCGAGGGTAGACCGAGTAGGGCCCAATGCCGGTCAGATCGTCGAGGTCGAAGCCTAGAATATCGCCCTCTTTGGTGCACGCCATGCGAACCGTGGCAATGTGCTCACGGGCATGAATGTCGGACAAAAATGATTCCAAGCGGTCGGCCATGAATTTCACGGGTCGCTTCAGCATCACAGACAAGGCAGCGGTCGCCATCTCGTCGGGGTACACGTGTACCTTGATACCAAACGAGCCGCCGACATCTTTGCAAACGATACGGACATTGGACTCGGGAATTCCCAGGTGGCGCGACATGATGTCTTGCATCATGTGGGGTGCTTGCGTGGCTTGGTAAACGGTCAGGCTGTGGTCTGCCGGCTGGTAGTCAGCCAGAACCGCCCGGGGCTCGTTGGTCACACCCGTGTGGCGAGCGAACTTGAACGTTTTTTCGACAACCACATCCGCTTTCGCGAAGGCTTCGTCAAAATCATCAGTCTTCAGTTCGCGCTGGAAACAAATGTTGTCACCCAACTCGGGATGAATCACGTAGTCCCCTTTAAGGGCGTCCGCCATCTCAACGATGACGGGTAAAACCTCGTAGTCCACCTGAACAAAATGCAAAGCGTCCTCGGCCTGGCGTCGCGTCTGGGCCACGATGGCTGCGACCGGTTCGCCTTGCCAGCAGGCACGGTCGATCGCAACGGCGTGCTGCGGCGCAGACTTGATACCTTTGAGGTGCCCTAAGACGCCGACCCATGGCGTGCAATAGGCGGCGATGTCGCTACCGGTAAACGCGCCGATAACACCCGGCTGTTTTTTGACCGCAGACAAGTCCATCGATTTAATCAAGGCATGCGCGTGTGGGCTGCGGACGTAGACCACATGCGCCAATCGCGGCAGGCGCATGTCGTCGATGTACGCGCCGCGTCCCTCGAGCAGGCGCTTGGCGCCAGCGCGTGGCGCTGATTGGCCAATGTAGCCGCGCTCGGTCGTTGCGGCATCTTTGGTTTGGCTTGGGACTTCCATTCGTGCATTCATCGTGCCACCCCCGCTAACTCTCCTGTGCGACGAGCCACCAAAACCGATTCGATGGCGCTGACAATCGCCTGATACCCGGTGCAACGGCAATAGTTACCGCTGATGTGATCGCGAATTTCATCACGCGTGGCATCCGGGTGATTTTGAACAATATTGAGCGCTGTGAGCAACATGCCCGATGAGCAAAAACCGCATTGCAAGGCGTTGTGATTTAGAAACGCTGCTTGCAGATCAGCCAACACACCTGACTCACTCAGACCTTCAATCGTTTCGACATGTTTGCCGTCACATTGCACGGCCAAGGTGAGGCAGCCCCGCACCACCTTGCCATCCACCATGACCTGGCAGGCACCGCAAACGCCGTGCTCACACCCCAAATGCGAGCCCGTCAAATCAAGCTCTTCTCGCAAAAAATCAACCAAATGTTGTCGCACCAATACGGGGCGCTCTACCTGCTCGGCGTTGATGCGCAGGCTGACATCACAACGCTTTTCTGTCATGCACTTTTCTCCAATTCACGAAGGCTGCGGGCGAGCAGCACTTTGGCCCAATGCAACTTGCCCTCCGCTGAGCCGTGCAGGTCCCCTCGGGGCGACAAGTCATTTACCAGGGCGTTTTGCGCTGCCTCGATAAGCCCCTGGTCCGGCTTGTTTCCAACCAGCGACCGCCCAGCCGCCTCCGCGAGCACTGGCGTGTCGCCAATTGAGAGGTACGCCAAACGCGCGGCGCTAATGACGCCACTTTTCACGGTGAAGGCCGCTGCCAACCCGCACAACGCGTAATCACCTCGGCGCCGAGTCAGCTCGTCAAAGATCATGACCTCGTCAGTCGACACTTTCGGGAATGTCACAGCGACCAGTAACTCGTCCTCTTTGCGGGCGGTCTCATACAAGCCCAAGAAGTAATCCTGCGCCGCCACATCACGCTGGCCATCCGGCCCGGTTAAAGTAATGGTGGCATTCAGAGCGAGGGACACCGCTGGGTATTCGGCAGCAGGATCAGCCAGCGCCATGCTGCCGCCGATGGTGCCCACGTTACGAATGGCCATGTGCGCGACATGCGGGACGCACTGCCACAGCAAAGGCACCTTTTGTGCGATCAGGGCACTGGACTCCAACGTCGCATGCGTTACCAGCGCGCCAACACGAATGCCATGCGCGGTCTCTTGAATGTCTCTGAGTCCATCAATACCCGTGATGTCGACCAAAATCTCGGGCATGGCGAGCCCAAGGTTCATGATCGCCATGAGGCTTTGACCGCCTGCCAATACTTGTGCGCCGGCGCCGTACTGTTGTAGCAACCGCAGTGCCTCAGGCAGGTCTTTGGGTTTAACGTAGTCGAAAGCGGGGGCCTTCATGCTTTGCGCTCCTGTTTAGTGACTTACACCGAGGTAGAAACTCTTGACGAGTTCGTTTTCTCTCAACTCTTCGACGTTACTGTGGAACACGATTTCACCGTGAACGATGATGTAACCGTAATCGGCAATCCGCATGGCTTGATTGAAGTTTTGCTCCGCCATCAAGACGGTCAAGCCATAACGATCCTTCAGCTCTTTCAACTTGGTGATCGTTTGAGAGACCAATAACGGTGACAGGCCGACAGATGGCTCGTCAACCAACAGTAATTTGGGCGAGGACATCAAGGCACGCGCAATTGCCAGCATCTGCTGTTGTCCGCCCGACATCGATCCCGCTAACTGTTTGCGCCGCTCCAGCAGAACGGGAAATGCCTCATAGGCAAACGCCAGGTTTTCCGAGATCTGTGGCCGAGCTTGCTCACGGTAGGCGCCCAGCAGTAAGTTTTCTTCGACCGTTAGTTTCGGGAACAGACGCCGCCCTTCGGGAACCATGGCGACGCCAAGGTTCACGATTTCCTGGGTTGATAATTTGGTTAGATCGTACTGCTGACCATCTATCTCCAAGCTAGCCGAGCCCTGGGTGGGACGCACCATCCCCATGACACACTTCATCAGGGTGCTCTTACCATTACCGTTGGTTCCCAAAAGCGTCACGGTTTGGCCTTGTTCGATATTCAGACTGACACTGTGTAAGGCGCGCACGGCCCCATAGCTGGCAGCGATATCGGTGATAGTTAATTTAATCGCCAAGATATGCCCTCTGTACTTGTGGATTACCGACAACGGACTGCGGATCACCATCACAGATGATTTGACCTGCGTCCAAACAAACGAGTCTTTCAGAGAAACGCATGACCGCGTGCATGATGTGTTCAATCATGATGATCGTGATACCTTGCTTGTTGAGCTTGATCAAAATATCCAACACATCATCAACCTCACTGCCCGACAGGCCTGCCATCGCCTCGTCCGATATCAGCAACTGTGGCCTAGCCGCCATTGCCCGCGCCAATTCCATTTTCCGCAACTCGACCTGTGACAGCGACGAGGATGCAGCCTCTGCTTTATCGGCAAGCCCAATATCTTCCAGCAGTTGCCGCGCTTGCACCTTTGCCTTCTCGCCACTCACCCCGCCAACATAGGCCAAAGGCACCATCAGGTTCTCAAGTACCGTCATGCTGTGGAACGGGCGCGGAATTTGGAAGCTCCTCGCGATACCACGTCGCGTTCTGGCGTGCGCAGGCAAACGGCCGATCGACTCTCCCTTGAAGTGGATCGTTCCCAGATCATTTTGGAGGGCGCCGGAAATGCAGTTGATGAGCGTTGTCTTACCAGAACCATTGGGCCCGATCAAGCCCAGCCGCTCGCCTTTGCGTATCGAGAGGTTAACGCCACTCAGTGCTGTAAAGCCGCCAAAGTTTTTTCCGACGTCCTTTACTTCGAGGATGTTTTCCATTTTTTCACCAATCCAATGACGCCATCAGGCGCAGCTACAACGAAGACAACCAACAAGACACCAACCACCAACACATTCAGTTCACTTGAAACCGTGACCGTAACAATCTGCTGCAGGGTGCCCAGAATCAACGCACCAATCAACGGTCCCAACCAGTGTGAGGTCCCGCCAATAATTGGCATCGCCAACGCGATAACGGCGTAGTGCAAGTTAAAAGTCGACAAGGGTTCAACGTAACTGAGGTACATCGGCATGGGGGCACCCGCGACCCCGAGAAGCGCACCAGAGATCGCACAGGCAATCAGCTTCAGTTTGAGTGTTGGTACGCCAGAGCAATCAGCAGCCTCTTCCGAATCTCGAACCGCGCGCAAGCCCTGCCCGATGTGCGAGTCTTGAACATAGCGTGCAATCGACAGCGCAATCACAGCCATGAACGCCATCATGACAAACAACATGCGGGTGTATGAATCGAAAAATAAGACCTCATTCGGACGAGTCAGCTGAATACCCGTCGCACCGCCAAGAAAGCGTGAGTTCATCACGATGGCCTCAAGAATGAAGACCACCGCAATCGTTGAAATGGAGAAGAAAATTCCCCTTAAACGCAAGGTCAGCAAACCAACGCCAATACCGAGTAATCCAGCGAGTACGGCACCAGCAATGATCTGTAGCAGTAGAGGGGCACTCCACAGCAGATGCATAGCCAGCGCGGTGTATGCACCGACGCCTACGAACCCCGGTACACCGAAATTTACATAACCCGCATAGCCACCCAAAATATTCCATCCGGTCGCTAGAATGACTGCCTGCAAAACGACGAAGCCGGCGAAAAACAGGTATTCGTTAGCACCAGAGAGCGCCAGCGCAATCGCCGCAACGATGGCCGAGGCCGAAACAATCCAAAATTTCATGATGCCTTACCTACCAAAGAGGCCCTGTGGGCGTAATCCAAGCATGAGGAGCAAGAGGCCAAAGGCAACCGCTGTTGCCCAAGAGGCACCGAAGAGGGTCAATACGATCGACTCTGTGATCCCGAGAACCAGTCCAGCAACTAAGGTGCCGCTCATACTGCCCATGCCGGCCAGCACAACAACACAGAACGTACGACCGATGTAAATCCGGTCCATCGTTGGCTCCACTGGACTCACGATGATCAACATGGCACCCGCAAGCGCATTGACAGAAGTGGCGATACCGAACGCCAATTGTTTGATGCGCACAGGGTCCGCCCCCATCAACCTCAAGGCACCCTCATCTTGGCCAACCGCCTTGATCGCGCGACCAACGAATGTCTTGGAGAAAAACTGCGTGAGCACAACCGTGAGTACGAGCGCCACACCGGCAGCAACCAATAAACGGTATGGCAAGCGGAGGTCACCCAGTCGCAAGCTCTCGCCGATGTAGTCTGCCTCGGCAGATCGTTGATCAACACCAAAGGCGACGACTAGCAACACCTCGATGATGAAGGCGATGCCAAAGAAAAAAGCCAAGCCGTTGACACCAGCAGCACTGCCGCGGCTTTCAAACGTCTCGTAATAAAACCGATACAGCAACATCCCCACCAGAAAGAAGACGGGCATGAGCAAGAAGCCGGAAACAAGGGGGTCAATGCCCCAGCCGCCCAGCATGTAGGCACCGTAGGAGCCGACGATCAGTAAGGCGGGGTGTGCCACGTGCGGCACGTCCAGCAAGCCAAAAGCAACGGAGAGCCCCAAACTGACGGCCGCATAGAAACAGCCCAGCAGCAGGCCGAATAACACGGCTTCAAACAGAAGTTCAAAAGAGAAGAACATTATTTTTCAATCAAAACTTGTCGGGGGTGGTAACCCACCCCCGACAGGAGTCAAAGGTCACGAAATACGCTTACTTGGCGTCAGCTGCTTTCGTGTAGGGGTAGATGAACTCGCCCGTCTTATCGGCAGCTGGCGACAACACAACCTGTTTGGTTGGGCTGCGGAACTGCTCTTGGTCTTTGTCCTTGATGCCACGGAATTGGGCCGTAACCAAGCGAACGTTGGCTCGCTCACCATTCTCATCAAAGCGCACAGGGCCCACAATCGTCTGCATTTCGTTTTTACGGAAATAGTCAGCCAGCTTGCGGTCGTCAATGCTCTTCGTTGCGTTGATGGCCTGCTCCAGCATCTCACCGATAGCGTAGTTAAAGGGCGGCAAGTAGTAACCCAACTCGTCAATCTTCTCCGCGTTTGCGCGCGGGGTATAGCGCTTCAGGAACGCTTCCACACCGGGCAGCGGCATGCCAGGCACATACACGTGGTAGTTGGTGATACCGTTCAACTTGCTACCCAAGTTCACTGCAATCGGTGTGAATTGCAGACCCACCATGGCACCACCAACGATCTTCACCTGCGAGCCCAGGCCAATTTCGCCAATCGAGTTCACGATTGCAGCAGATCCACCGGGATATGAGGCAATGAACACAATCTCTGCCTTGGAGGCACGAATAGCACGAACCAAGGAAGAAAAGTCTTTAGTGGTGGGAGGATAGTTCTGGTCGTACACCACATCCAACCCCAATGACTTGAAGTATGGCCGCGCACCATCTGCCAGGTTTTGTGCGAATTCACCATCTTCCGCCAAAATCGCTACGGTTTTCGCACCGGAGGCTTTGCCCGCTTCCATGAAGCCCTTGGCCCATCCCTCAGCGGTGTTCCAAGGCGCATTGTTAAACCACATGTCGTGCTTGGTCTTGGCGTTGACTTGGAACGAAAAGTTACCCATCAACAGCTTTTGACGTTGCTTAACCAGCGGCATGATCGGGGCCGTGGGTCCTGTGGCGTAGGGTGCAATCAACAAATCGACCTTATCCACATCTAACAGCTTGGTGTAGATTCCCGGGGTGTTAGCGGGGTTGCTTTGGTCATCGTAGTAAATGAACTCGACCTTCCGGCCCAATAGGCCGCCCTTGGCATTGACATCCTCTACCCACATTCTGAGGGCGAGCAGCGCAGCCTTTCCGCCGCCACCAAGTCCCCCGGTTTGCGGCATGCTCATGCCAATTTTGATGGGGTCGGCAGCCAGCGCGTTTCCGCCTGTTGCCAGACCCGCAACCAGCGCAACGGCTGATGCGGCCCCGAGTAGTTTTCGACGAATCATGTCCATGTTTGTCTCCTTTTTGCGAGTCCGACTTCACACACTAAGAAGCATCAGGCGACGGCTCAAAACCTGACACACCAGAAACACTAAACAACGCTCGGCATCTTGTTGTAGTCTTCACCACTCCATTCAAAATCACCGTCGACGTCAAAGAAGTTCAATTCAATCGTGACCCCATCGGGATCCTTAACAAAAAGCTGAAACAACCGCGAGTCAGCGAGGTAGCGCGGGCGGTAAGGAACGTCCAATGTATTGAGGTGCGCAATAAAAGCCTGAGGCTCGTGCGCCAGAAAAGCGACGTGATCAATCACGCCGCTGTTGTCTTTTGCGGCATTGGGGGGCGAGCCGATGAAATACAGCGACGCGTTGTCCACTTCGTGGGGCGCCAAATGCACCTGTGCCTCGGCACCCACTCCGAGCCAATAACCGGGGAACGGGAAATTAGGTCGGGGCACTTGCGCCATCCCCAAAACCCCCTCGTAGAACGCACGCGATGCCTCGATGTCATTCGACCTGATGAGGTAGTGATTGATCGAGGCGAGTGGCATGTTTGGTGCGGTCAGTCCTGTGTCTTGTCTTATTTAATCTTGAACGATTTACACCCCACGTCTTATTAGGGCAAACCACTAATAATCAATTGATCAATAACAAAACATGTCGTTTCAGACACGTTCGTGACACCAGCGGGACGTAAACGTGAGAAATTTACACCCACATTTAAATTGTTTCAACCGAGGAAAACCCATGACACAAAAGCTCTCACTTTCGCAAGCGCAAGACATCATTGCGTCCGCCATTGCCGAGCGCAAGGCGCAGCAATTTCCGCCAATGGGATTCGCTGTGCTTGACGATGCAGGCGACTTAATTGCATATGCTCGCGAAGATGGTGCAAGCATGTTTCGGTTTGACATCGCGCGCGCGAAAGCATGGGGTGCCGTTGGCATGGGTGTTTCGAGTCGAACGCTCGGCGAACGAGCTAAGGACAACCCCAATTTTTTCGTCTCCCTTTCCGCCACTTCGAATGGTCGCTTCTTGCCACAAACCGGCGCTGTTCTTGTTAAGGACAAGGATGGGCAGATCCTCGGCGCTATCGGTGCCAGTGGCGGCACCGGAGACCAAGACGAGGCGGTTTGCATCGTCGGCGTGACGGCGGTTGGCTTGTCGAGTTCTTAACGCAGCTCAGGAGAACGGCGATGCGAATACCTGAATGGACACCCGCGCAGCACCCCATTCCGGATGAGCTGCTCCAAAGCATTCTGAATAGACGGGGCGGTGCACTGATCAACCTGGACAAGGCGCTACTTTGGAGCGAGCCCGTCGCGCGGGGGTGGAACCAGTACGTTGGCGCTGTCAGATCCAAGCTGCCCACGAGCTGGAAACTTCGCGAACTGGGCATCTGCACTGTGGCCTTGTTAACGGGCGCGACCTATGAGTATCACCACCACGCGCCCGATTTCCTGAAGGCTGGCGGGACACAGGCGGAGTTGGATGCGCTTAACTTAATTGCTGAGACCAACGCTTGCCTGCCGCAAAAGCACGCTGCGCTGGGTGAACTCGAGGGGTTGGTCATTCAATATGCAGCGCAAATGACGATGCAGGTGCAAGTTGACGATTCGTTGTTCGACGGGTTAAAAACCAAGTTCTCGACCACCGAAATTGTTGAATTGACCACTGCAATTGCCACGTACAACATGGTGGCCAGAATTCTGGTGGCACTCAAAATTACCCCCGAGCACTGAGGAGCGCTTATGTCACGCCGCTTTGTCGATTTATCGATCTATCTGGAGAATGATGTGGTGTCCGATCCGCCTGCATTCGCTCCAAAGATCGAATACTTTACACACGAAGACAGTTTCTCTCAGATCGAACCTTTCTTCCCCGGCTTGAAGAAAGAGGACCTGCCCGACGGCGAAGGCTGGGCTGTAGAAATGGTGCAACTGTGCACCCATAACGGAACGCACCTCGATGCGCCCTATCACTTCCACTCAACGATGGACAAGGCACTGGGTACAAAAAAGCCCGCGATCGCAATCGATGAAGTGCCCCTTGAGTGGTGTTTCCAACCGGGTGTGAAGCTGGACTTTCGGCACTTACCCGATGGACATGTTGTTACCGCCGAAGAGGTTGAGGCCGAACTCTTGCGAATTGGACACACGCTGCAACCGCTCGAAATCGTGGTTGTCAACACACGAGCAGGCCAGCAATACGGCAAAGACAACTATGTTGCAGCGGGTTGTGGCATGGGCTACGACGCCACCATGTACTTGCTTGAGCGCGGCGTGCGTCTCACCGGGACCGACGCCTGGAGTTGGGATGCCCCATTTGTTTACACCGCGGAGAAATACAAGGCAAGCCACGATGCGTCTTTGATTTGGGAAGGGCACAAGGCCGGGCGCGACATCGGCTACTGCCATATCGAGAAACTGCACAACCTTGAGGCGCTACCCCCCAGCGGTTTTTATATCTCATGCTTCCCGCACAAAATTCGTGGTGCATCGGCAGGTTGGACACGCGCCGTCGCTATTTTTGACGACGCTTTGTTTTAAACGTGCCCCAGCAAATTTGACAGCACCAGTGCGGGTGACGCGTCACCCGCACCACGCGCTGCAACCACTTGGTCAGGACGAATGAGCGCCCAGTCGGCGTCGTATAAGGTTTTGGCTTCAGCGGAATCGCTGCGATAAAGGCGCAGCGGCAAACCCAGCGCCTGAGCCTGCTCAGACCATTCAGCCACCTCGCCCTGCTGCAAGCCGAAGTGAATCAATGTCCAATCGAATCCAAAGTGGTCGTAAATCGATGTGCCATCGGGCAACCAGAGGTGTGGCGCCCGACCGCCCGGTATCGCCGTTTGTTCATAGTGGTTGGCTTGGTCGGGCGGCGGTGATTCACCCGTCGACAAGACCAGCGGCGAGTCGTCGTAGCGCGTGCCGAATGTGACGCCCGGAATGTTGAATTCCGCACGCCCATGCGCCTCCAGATAAGCCCCTGCAATCGCACGCACCTCTTCACCTGTGGGGTTAGTGGCCTCAATGCTTGGATCGGGTACGAACAAGCCCAAAGAGTCTGCAAAGCCCCGTGCATAGTTGGTATTACGCACGGCCGCAGGCTTGCGTTCAAGGCCATAGGTTTCAAGGACTGACTCGGCGGCATAGCCTTTCAGTACGGCCGCCAGTTTCCAGCCCAGGTTAACCGCATCCTCAACCGCGGTGTTGTATCCCAGTCCGCCTGTGGGTGTAAACAGATGCGCCGCGTCGCCAGCGATAAATACCCGCGCTTGCTGGAACACCGACGCAACCAAGCAATGACCTGCGGTCCATCCCCTTCGCGCCAATATTTCAATCGGTATTTCCGCACCAACGGCCTCATAGAAAAGGGCCTTGGCATCGGCGTCAGTCAAGGTACTTTCGTCCTCACCAGGCTTTAGCTGCGTATGAAATGCGAACTCTTGGACACCGTCAACAGCCGCCATGAACGCACGGCGCTCCGTGTTGAATGTCACATTCATCCAGGCGGGCGGGTGTGGGCACCGCTCGTAAAACGTAGGGGCGCGCAGATAGATCGCGTACATGCGTCCGCCCATGAAGTCGCGGGGTATGCCCCCCTCCCCCTCATAGCGCCACCCCATTTGCTGCCGAACCATGCTGCGGGGCCCATCGGCCCCGACCAGATAGGCTGCGCTCAATGCTTCTATGCCTCCCGACTGCAGATCTTCAATGGTTGCAGTCACATGGTCACCCACATCCTCAAAATGACGTAGACGGGTTCCATAGCGCAACTCGACAGAGGGTAGTTCGCTGGCCTTCTGATAGAGACACTTCTCGACAAACTTTTGGGACACGCGATGCGGAAGTTCTGCCGCACTCCACGCGCCGTTGAGTTGAGTCACTACTTTCTTGGCATCCTTAGCCGATGGCAGTTTGAACCGTGCCAATTCAAAACCGGTGTAGCGCGTGCAATAGGCGATGTCGGTCGGGTAATCGGGGGGCAGTCCCAAAGCGCGGATCTCATCTGCAAAACCCAACCGCCTGAAGTGCTCCATGGTGCGGGCTTGGGTGGCATTAGCTTGCGGATTGAATGCGGTTTCAAGTTGATCGTTTACCAACAGCACACGAACACCACGTCGCCCCAGCTCAATGGCAAGCACCAAGCCACAGGGCCCGCCGCCGGCGATGAGCACATCAACCTGCCGCGTCATACCGCTTGCCGTCGACGCGCGGGTAACAAAACGATGGCAATCGCGACCAATATCAGCGCCAACGCCGCGATGTCGGCCCAGCCCACCGTTTCATTCAAAAACCAAGCGCCGCCCATCAGTCCGACCATGGGCACCAACATGATTGACAGACCGCTGGTGACCGGCGTTAGCTTCCTTGCCACCTTGAACCAAGCCACGTAACAAATGGCAAACGTCACGGCACCCGCGTAAAAAATTGCCGCAAACTGAGGCCAATTGGGCCAGGACCAGCGGTCACGCTCGAACAGGGTAGCTAAAACGGTAAAGCAAACAGCCGCCAGCAACAACATCCAAAACGTCAACGCGGTGCTTGATATGCTGATTTTGCAATTCTTCATCATCGCATTGCCGACCCCCCAGGCCATGGCAGCCCCTAGGGTTGCCACGAGCCCGATGGGTTGCCCCGCAAAACTCGCCATTTCGTCACGCGCCAATAGAAGGGTCGCAAGTAAAGAGCAGATCACACCCCAGATGCCGCGAGTCGTCAGCGTATTCTTGAAGAAGATGACACTCGCAATGAGCGCCCAGACCGGCATCGTATATCCCACGATTGCAGCGCGGCCCGAATTCAAAAGCAACACCCCATAGATGAGGCCCACATGCCACAAGACCATATTGGGGATACCGAGCTGCAGAGCTAAAAGCCGCTCACCAGAGGGTACGCGCAGCGAGTCTCCTTGGTACAACGCATACGCACCTAACAACACAAAGCCGATGGTGAACGTGAATGCTCGAAATGTAAGTGGCGGGAAATCAGTCACCACGAACTTCATGATCGGGTAGTTCAAGCCCCAAGATACCGTCACCAACAAAATCAGCAGCAAGTCGATCGTATTGATGTCACTGGAGGCGTGTCCCGCTTTAACGTTCATGTATGGCCCAGGTAATTTTTACGACACTTTCTATGTGATCCGGAGGGTTTCACTGATTGTAAAAATATGCTGTCACCTAGGTTGCAAGTGATCGTGATCGGTATCGCGCTGGCCACTAGAGGCCCTTTGCCCGTCTCGACCCAGCTTTTTATGGGGACGATAAAATAGACAACACCGCATCAGCGGCTTCCCCCTATCAGAGCGCTCCACTGCATGACTACTACAGCAAACCACCCCCGGATTCACTGGCTCGTCGCATTGGTTTTGTCGTTCGGCACCGCCAGCATTGGCGGTAGTCTGACCATATTGGATGACTGGTACTACGGTCTGCAGCAGCCCTGGTTCAAACCGCCAGATTTTTTGTTTGGTCCGGCATGGACCACATTGTTTTTCTTGATGGCTTGGTCAGGCGTACTGGCTTGGCGCACCCATGCGGCTGACCATTTAGCCACCGCACAGCGACGGCGGTTGATGCTGCAATTATGGGCATTCAATGCGATAGCCAACATCGCATGGAGTTGGCTCTATTTCTATCTGCAACGACCGGCATGGGCGTTGCTAGAAATGCCGGTGCTGTGGTTGTCGATCTGGCTGTTGATCCGCCACCTCACACCCTACAACCGCAAAGCGGCGCGGATGCTGTGGCCCTACCTGGCCTGGGTCAGCTTTGCCGCCGCATTGAATGTGGCGACAGTGATGCTGAACCCAGCCTGATTATTGCAAGTTACTTTGACGCTTCAATCTGGGTAATCACCATCGTATTGCCCTCAAGTTCCACTGCAAATTTCACAGCATC
>OBMK010000923.1_pt1 | contig 26536 bp, 37 predicted proteins | sample 1539081 | NCBI WGS metagenome assembly OBMK01 (sample SAMEA3355528, study PRJEB22509) | marine metagenome | biome: marine; feature: river plume; material: water | place: USA | collected 2010-08-07 | depth 0.5 m | reverse complement strand
TATCATCTCCTACCTTAGTTACCTTATAGTCTGAAGCTGGCTGAACGTCTAAAGGCGCTGCTGGACTAGCAGTCCCGATACCTACGCTACTATTAAAGAATGAGTTTGTATGATGTATTCTAGCAACTTCGTTTAAAACACCGCTACCCGTATTATTCTTTTGATAAAATCTAAACTCACCACCGTACTCGTAAAAAGATATTTGGTCTCCAGCTGTAATGCCATACGTGGTTGCGGCAGCAGGTGTTCCACGGAACATAATACCATGATAAGCATCACCGTGTCCTTTTAGTAATCCAGAGGCAGCATCAGATATTAAAAGAGATGTGACTTTTGCTTCACCAGCAACTTCCAATTTTGTACTTGGGCTAGTAGTCCCAATACCAACGTTGCCTCCTGCTTCTAAGGTTAATACATCTATATTACCTGTCTCGTCCTTAAATCTTAAGTCGCTAGCAGATACAAACTGTCCCCAGTTTCGTGTGGGGCTGTTCATATAGATAACTGGAGAACCGCCTCCTGAACTATTTAATGTGAGTGTGTTATTTCCTGATGATTGTGTAATGGTCAGGTTACCAGTCATTGTACCCCCAGCTAAAGGAAGCTTAGTGGCTATACTAGTAGTTACCGTAGTGGAGAAACTTGCATCATCGCCTAAAGCAGCTGCAAGCTCATTGAGCGTGTTTAACGTATCCGGTGAGGAATCTACAAGGTTTGATACCGCTGTCTGTACGAAAGCTGTTGTGGCGAGCTGTGTGGTGTTTACGGTTGCTCCAGCAGTAGGCGCTGTCGGTGTTCCCGTTAAAGCAGGAGATGCTAAAGGAGCGTAAGAAGTACTACTAAAAGCATTGCTTCCAAGTGAACGTTTTTTAACTTCACCAGCAGCGCCTAGAAATAACGCTGTTGTTGCTGTGGTCGTGGCTGAGGTACTTCCTATATAAAGTTTACCCCCAGTTGTTACAGCTCCGTCACCTTTTAAAATAAGGACATCGTTAACAGTATTTTCAGTGCCACCATGTAAGCTAAATTTCAAATAGTTTGATGCCTCTGTAGAAGAAACATAAGACCTTATTTTATGATATCTACTTGTATTAACATCATGTCTTCCTATTTTTATAGAGCCTTCTGTTTCATGCCCTGGCATAACATCAAGATTGACATCTCCTTCCACTGTAAGGCTGCGGGGAGCGTCTGTAGCACCAACAATTAAATTACCAGTAAGCGTCCCCCCACTAGTTGACAATGCCCCCAACGAAGATAATGTAGGTAATGTTTGGTCACCTGTGTTCGTGCCTGATAGGTTATTAGCCGTAACGTCTCCATCAAAGCTTCCGTCTCCATTATAGCTAACACGGAAAGATTCTGTAAGAGTTCCAGCACCTAATTCATCAGTACCGTCACCAGTATAAACTACAAATGCACCAGCACCTTCTTTAGATATTGCGTTTGCATCAGCATCTCTACCTACTTGCGCACCAATTCTTACCTGTGGTTTAAAGTTAGCATTTGTATCAGTAAACATAAAGTCTATAAAAGACTGTTGTTGGCTGATGTCGCTTCCTACGTTATTGTGAAGCGTAAGAAAGGCAGTGCCGCTTGTACCTGTTGTGCTTGTTTCTTTATATAATGTTCCTCCAGACTTTGGAAGTGCGTTGTCTGCTGTTGTTCCTTGAGCTGCGGTAGCGTAAGCGGAAGCAGCTGTTGTAGCAGCTGTTCCTAAAGCAGATGTTAGGGTGTATGAACCAAGTTCAAGAGCTACATAAGTTTCAGTAGCGTCTGATGTTTTATAATCAGATGTAGCGGCAGCAGCCATTGTACCAAGAGTAGGCTTACCGCTTAGGTCGTTATACGCTCCACTAAAGAAGCTACCAGTAGCTACTGTACCGTCTGACTTTAAGAAGCCAGTAGTTCCGCTTGTTTTAAAACCAGTTGCGTATAGGTATCCATCTTGGTCAAACTTACCTAATTCATTAGTAGACTGCTTAAAGCTAATAACAGCGTCTGCATCGCCTTGACCGTGTTGTACATCACCTCTAATAACAACCTCTCCGTCACTTTGTAAAACTAAGGAGTCACCAGTATCGGCATATTGTAAGAATGCTTTCTCTGCTCCGTTTTGATATAATCCGAAGTATGGGCTACCCGTAGCAGATGAATCTACACGTATAGAACCTTCGCCTTTTATAACGCCATTTACGTGTAGCTTTTCTTCTGGGCTAGTAGTCCCAATACCAACGTTACCGTCTAAAATAGTTCTATTGTCAGAGTATTGAGTAATATTAAAATCTCTAACTCTTACCCAAGTTGTAGAACCTCCTGCTTCGTATATAGAAAATCCTACAAATCCGCTATCGCTTGTTCTTGCTGTAGCGGTGAAAGAATGCTCAACAACACCATCAACCTCAATTACATATTTATTGTCTCTTACCTGTATAAATACTTTTCTTTCCGTACCGTCAAAAAAGTTCGGCACAGAGGAGCTTATTAACTGTTGCTGTGTAGCTCCCGCAACATCAATTCTTATTTGATTATTATTACTATTACTCGCATTATGTCTAAATACAATATAGTCATAATTAGAATTTGTATTAGAGCCATCGTTACCTATAGCTATAGCAAAATGGCGATAACCACTTGGAGTGCCACCAGATAGTCTAAAAGACAAGTCAAAGCTTTTACCTACCTTTTCTGGGTTAACAGTAAAATAACCATAACCATTGGCAGCAGCCTCTTTCTCTATATATACTTCTCTGTCTTCTGTTACCTCAACTATATTGTGAGCATCTGCTAAACTATACCAATTTTTATTTGCATGCACAGATGGATTGGTATGGACAGTCGTAACACCGCTTTTAACTAATTTAAAATTAGGAATAGATATAGAATCACTACCTGTATCTACGACAAACAATTCTGCGTTGCTTAAGCCACGTACAACAAACCTAGACGAGCTGTCATCTAAGTCCATGTAAAGGTCTTCTGTAGTATAAAAACCAGTATTTGACACTCTTACCCAGTTACTAAACTTTGCGTAAGAAGTACCTTCTGCGCTTATATTCCAAAGATTACTTAGATAGTAATTACCATTAACAAGTAAGTCTCCTTGAAAAGCAGGAGCGCCAGCTGTTGAAATTTCTAGAACATTAGTAGTACCTAGAGCAGTAGACGCAGCAAGTACAAACTTATCAGAGTCTGAGTTATCAATACCCATCGTGTAAGACTGAGTACTAATCTTGAACTGCATACTGGCATCACCAGTATTACCGTCTTCAATAAGAAGTTTAGGGTCTGTGGTCTGATAGGCATAAACGTGAAGTCTTGCTTCGGGTAGTACGTCTGAACTAAAAGTGCCAATGCGAACATCTTTGTTAATGTTTACGCCTCCTGTTCCAGCGGTTGACCATAAACTTGATGAAGTATTGTAGTCTGTCCCGTCTACGGCTGCAACAATATTACCGTTTGAATCAAGCTTTAGTATTGAGCCAGCGGTGACGTTGCTTAGGTTTAATCCGCTTAGAAACTTTATTGCCATAATAGTGAATGTCTATATTTCACAAAAATACAAAAAAAAGAGGGGCGTATGCCCCTCTCTATCATTAGCCTGCGTTACAGATTATGGAGTTAAGTCTCCAGCGGTATCTACATTTCCAACTGCACTAACCATACAGATGTAATCTGCGTTTGAAACGGTTTGTGCAAAATGTACTTTAACTTGCGTAGTAGAAGGTCTTGTTACTTCAACCATTATGGTTTCATACGTTGTTGCATCTACAACTTCCACCATAACCAACTTAGTTCCTAAGCCATGTGCTACAGTGTATACGTTGCCAGTTTTACTAACGTTGGTACGACCAGGGTCTAACACTACAGAGTATAATCCTAAACCGAGAGCAGCACCGATGTTTGCAACTGTAGTTTGTTGGACTGTGGTGTCGGTAGCGTGCGTTTTTTCTACAAGAATTCTCGATTGAAGAGTTGTTCCACTAACTGCTGGAACGGTATCAATAATCAACTCACCACCTACGCGCCAAGAGTCTAAGGTTTCATCCCAATAGAATTTCTTGTTTGTACCTGCTCCACGCTGAACTTCAATACCAGCGTCTTCACTCGGCGTGCCATCAACCGCGATATCAGCATTAAGCGATATCATAGCATCGCCAATATTAACGGTGTTGGAGTCAACAGTTGTTGTTGAACCTTGTACTGTTAAGTTACCAGCAATAACAAGGTTACGACTGCTACCTACGGTTACACTAGTACCATCGTCACTAAGTGGCGAGTCTATTAACTGACCGTTCGTATCGTCCCACATTACGAGGGTATCGTCCGATAAACCACCATGGTTTTTAAGGCTTACAGCATCTGCTGTTACATCAATACCAGTTCCCTGACCTACGGCTACAGTAGTAGAACCACCAAGAGCTGTTGCTCCAGCGGTAGCTGTAAGACCATTGCCACCAGTAACTGTAATGCTTGAATTAGCAAGTGAAGCATTAGGGATAGAAGCGAGCTTTAAGCTTGTTCCGTCAATTGTAATACCAGACGCTGTGTCACAAGTAAGATATGCAGAGGCAGAAGAACTTACATCGTAGAAGAAAATTGCGTCTGCAACTTCACTACGCGCAGCAAGAGCTTCAAGACCCAAGTGGGAAAGAGAGACAGTAGCATCTCCTCCAGAGCCATTAGTTACGCCAATACCAGTACCAGCGGTAATCGTACGAATATCACCCGTTACGTCAATCCAAACAGTACCGTCATAAACATACAGCTTCTTGTTGTTAGCGTTTGTGTCAAAATAAACCTGACCTTCAGCGGGTGAGCTAGGTACAGTTCCTGTAGGGTGTAACAGAACATTCTGTATCTGATTCCCCCCTAGATTAATGTTGCTTTTAAAATCTATAGCCATTTTTAGTTGAGATATGCTTTTCCAGAGTTGCCACTGTTAAAGCGGATTATTAAGTTGTTTAAGTTTGTATATTCTACTTCTGCATAGACAATGTTATTACCAGAGTCTACTATCGTTACAGAAGGGTACTTGTTTAAGTTGTGTTCTACCTCCCACTCATCAGAGTTTTGTTCTTGAGCAAATATAAAATGAGCATCTGAGCCGCCACCAATAACACCCCCTACACTTACATTCACAGAAGGTTGCTTTATAGCTACAGAACTAGTAGTGGTGGTTACACCGCTAATAGTAGTTCCTCCTCCAGAATTTATCTCTATGTTACTCACTTACATCTTCATTTACTTGAAATAAACCATAAACCCATGTCTTAATAGCTCCAGAAACATTTGATTGAAGGTCATAAACATATAACCCTCCTTCAATAGCAGCCATTACTGTAGCTGTTGCTGATATAGTTAAAACACCTTGGTTAGTACCACTGTAAGTAAAACTAGAGTCAGCGATTATATCTGAAGAAGAAGTATCCGTTTCCTTTACATCCATCTTCCAAGAATAAGTGGTCAAGTCTAATACTGCACCAGTATCATCAGAAAACGTAAACTCTAAAGTAAAAGTATCACCTCTTCTGCAAGTTATATCTACTCTTGTGGAGTTGTCTAGGTTTATTTTTGTAGCCATATTACAAAGGTAGTAAATTACTGGTTATCAAGGTTTTAGCATTTCTGAGAAGTCTTTGTCTTCGTAAGACTCTTCTTCTCTTAATTCACCTCTCTGACCTTTTCTTTGAGATATTAGTTTAGACTGCTCAATTGCTTGTTTTTTTACTCTTTCGTCTTTAGCTTCTTCTTTGTCAATCTCTAGTTTCTGTCTAAAAGCCATGTCAGACTGTTTAGACTGTTGTGCAGTCTGTAGTTTTGCAGCTTCAAACTGACCTTTTAATTGATATTCCATTTGAAGAAGTTGTGCGTCTGCTTGTGCTTTCGCTTGTATCTCAGCAATTTTTGCCTGAGCCTGAGCTTGTATTTCTTGCATTTTGCCTTGAGACGCAGATTGTGCCGCTTGAGCATTTGCTTGGGCTTGCATCTGAGAATTTTGTTGAGCCATTTGCTGCTGGCTTCTCATGCGTTTTTTACGTCTAATAATCAAAAGTCTTTCTGCTTGGTCAATATCCTTTAACTGACGAACAGCAATAGCATCCTCTAGGTCTATTTCTTTTTGCCCCAATGCAATTTGAATGTTTTGCTCTAAGTAGGCTTTTTCTGTTTCATTCATTTCAGTTTGAATCTTGACACCAAAATTATACATTGGTAAATCACTGAATGAAGAAAGAACAGACATGTTTGTTTTCCCTATTGCTTTTTCGTAAACCTCAAACAAAACAGATTTAGAAGGTAAGATTTGAAGACACTTAACAATGTCTTCGCACACTTTTGAATAAAGATAAATAGAAGCGTTAGTGATATCGTATATAGCATTGTTACCCGCGGCAACAGCCTGCTTACTAACACCTACTAAAAGCTCTCCTTTTGGAGAAGTTCCATCCATAACTTCATTAATACCTGTCGTATCGCGAATCAATCTTAGATTATGGTTATATATAGATATAAGCTCATTAATATTGCGTATGCTATTGTCTAAAGACCTAACTGGAGGATTTTGAAATCCGCCTTCTGGGTTTTTACTACGGTAATACATAACACCAGTCTGCTCGTAAATATCTTGTATTTCCAAAGGAGATAAATCCCCTCCTTTACCAAGTTGGACATTTTCTAACCCTTCAATATCTACTATAAGACCGTCTGGTTTTGCTTTTGCAATTGACTGCTGTAGCTTTAAATGTGAAAGCTGTAGTTGGTCTGCAAATCCTATTACAGAGCCTACTAAAGACTTAGGCATCATTCTGCGTAAGTTTGTTGCAACTACTGAATACGAGAGTCTTGCCTTTGTTAAATCATGTGCATTTTTAGGTATGTTTGATTTTTGTCCATACCCAAAAGTATAATCACAACCTACAACATAGCTACCTCCAAATACGGTTTGAATATCCATTGTATATGGCTTTCTTTCGTATACAGATTGCTTAGGTGCGTTATACTCAAAACCTTTATAGTGAAAGCTCTCGTTTCCAAAACGTGATTTCTTTCCTTCAAAGTATATCTGGTCTGTAGAGATGAATTCAAAATCCATTACCTCTACAATAAATTCATCATAACCGTATGTTGTTCGGTCAAGAGTTTCGTCGTAGTACTTGTAGCTTAGTTTATCAGCTCTGTTTTGATATTTGTTTTTTACCTTTTGAGCGATTTTTTCAAATTGCTCTTCTGTAAACTCATCACCAACAATACGTCTGAGTTCTGATATGCTAATTTTTTTAATATGACCAGCATAGATGAGGTCTGAGAATGTTGGGTCTTCTGTGTAGCTATGGAAGAAAAACGCTGGGTCAATATACTCTTCGGTAATCCCATAGTTAGGGTCGTTATTTCTTTTAACCACAGCCATACCACAAGCAACTAAATCATTAACTGCTCTGCGATAAACTCTTTGGTCGAAGTCATTCCACTCTAACGTCATGTTAGTTCCAACTTGAGCAGCTATTTCTGCTGCTGTCTTTATGTTGGCATCCATGAATATTTCTGCTTCTTCTGGCGTTTCTGGAATGTCTTTTACATCTACGTTTGTTTCAACACCCATTGATTGAAGCTCTTGAATCATTTCCTTGTTTTCTACTTGGAAAAGTTTCTTTGCTCTTTTGTCTTCTTTTTCAGATTGAGACAAAGGGTCAATTGCAGTAAGATTAGGATAAGGCTTTCTTGAAAGAATGTTATTTACTACAATCTTTACAAACTTAGGAACTATAGGTACTGGAGACCAATCAAGATTTAACAGAGTGCCATCGCCATTATTAGGGTCAAGCGAGTTTAGTATTTGTTTATATATAGAGGTATCCTGAGTACCATTTGCATAGTCTCTATTAGTCTCAAAGTCTTTAAGCCTACGCCTAAACAGACTTCTCTCATCATCAGAGTTTCCCCATTGTTTCTCAATAGCCTTTGCATACTTTACGCCATAAGACTTAGATGTCTTTGTGCCGTAAGGTGCAAACGGGTCTGGAAAGTTTCCATACTTTCCCTTTTCATTATCACTGTTGTACATAGCCTTTCGCAGAATACTTCCTCGCAAATATACGAAATTAAAGCTCTGTCTATCAGCGCCTTATTTCCTTGTTGTATCTCCTGAAAAATTGTTTGTCATTGAAGCTAGACTCTTTCTTTTTGATTTTTGTTTTCTGCGCTCCAAGTAATGCGAGTCCGCTAGATATTGTTAAATCATACTTTGTACGATTATCTATCTTGTATCCAATCCAGTCCTCTAAAGTTCTACTAAAATACATTTTACCAAACTCTCCTGTTTCGTTGTTTATACCTACGTGTTCTTCTACATAAGCTTCAATGGCGTGAGCATGAGCCTGTATAACGTCTTGAGAGTTAGATGGTATACCTCTGGTTTTTGTACTTGCTGAATTAGGAGATTTTAAATGCTCTGGTCTTTTCATAACGTACTCTTCATATCCTCTTGATTCAAAGTGTCTTACTATTCCGTATTTGTTGTTTTCTATAAGCAATGGATACCCATAAAAAACAGCAGCCATTAAAACATCTTCGTAAAATATCCGTGCCAGAGGAGGGCGAGATGCATACTCGGCGACAAACATATTAGCGGGAGCTGCCAGAGTAAATTTATTGTATAGGTGGCATGCTCCTTTAGAACCCCTGTTATCAGTAGTAGAATCCAAATCATAGCTGTCAACCCCGCCCACACCAATATGGTCGTTCGAAGGATGTTTTTTTCCATAAATCAATTTGTGCTTGTTTCTGTTTTCTGGAGCAGGCATCCAAGACACTCTCCATCTACCACCTGAGTCTGGATTAAATACAACTTCTTTGTCGGTGACTCCATCTTTCCAAGAAAAATTACCTTGCACTACAGGATTGGGATATAGTTCTTCGTTATATTCTATTTGCTCGTATATCTTTCCAATATTAAATGTAGAGCCTTCAATAGAATCACGCATTGCTTCTTCAACTGTAAAAGGAAACTGACGAACGTATTCGTTAAGCTCTCTAGCGTCGTGTTTAAGAGCATCTCTTTCGTTTTTAAGGTAAGTCTTTGCCCCGATGTCAACGAAGTCCCCATCAATAGTTTTAATCGGTTTTTCAGGATTCTCCACAATAGGGTTTCCATACTCGTCAAAGAATCCTTCGAGTGCTTCATACGCGGGTATAAATAGCCGATAAAGTCCAGTCTTTGTCCTGCCGTTAGCATTTCTGTCCTCTGGGTCTGAATCTCTCCAAAGTTCCTTGTATTGTTTTCCACCTTTATCCATTGGATTTACAGTAGACCCCATTAAGCACTTGCCTATAATTTTACGACCTACAATTAAACATGTTCTTTCTATGCGCCAAGCCTCTCTGATATCCGTAGGTCTTTCCCATTTACCGCTTTCATCCATATACATAAGATGCAGCTTCTCACCATCATACGCGTTATTAGTGGTGTTCTTCCAGTTGATTATCGTGTTAAGGGCTTCACCTTTATTAGATGTCTTGTTGTTCTTTGTTATACGTTTAGATGGCTCTCTAAAGGCTAGTTCCATACGAGGGTTAGTAGTACCATCTTGTATAGGCTTAAAGAAGAATGGGTAAGACCTAAACATTGGAACTACCTTCTTCATGAAAATATTTTCCTGAGCGTCCTTACCTGTCTTAGATTGTATTCCTAATAGTTTTTCTTTTACCTGTGTTCCTTCATCTACAAGTATAGAGGCAGATATATTAGTGTAGCCAGAGCGTCTACATTTAGTGTACATCTGACCCATGGAACGAGGGTCTGCTTCGCAAGCCGAAAAATGCAAGAACAATCTTCTTTGAAACTCTAGGTAGTAGCCATAGCCGATATCCAGCTTAGACCACTGTAACATCATATAGTGTCTCCCTGTAATATAGACAGGCTCACCGTTATTGTAGAACCAAAGACCGTTACGCCTACGGTCAAACTCCTTTTCGATGTACGGAGAAAAACGTTTTTTAAATTCTGATGGGAGTTCATACCACTCATCCATACTACGAATCCTTTGCAGCTCTTCTGGCACAGGAAGTCTTCCCCACATTTGCAAATGTACGAGCTTCTCATGGTTGAGTATGTCTTCGTTTTTTGGAGCTTTGGGAAGTTGAATATCAATCCCACCAATTTTAATGACCTTACCCTCCGTATTGTTGGGACATATATTGATAACGTAGTTATCATATCCTTTAACTTTTTTAAGACCTGCCATTTCATTTAATTAATAATCCCAGTAACAGAATATCTGATTACTTTGAGAACCTTTCCGCGAATCCCCCTGAGTAATCTTGAGCTTCTTCAATTCCTCCTGTTTCTCGGAGTTCTCTGACCATTTGCTCAAGTCTTTGGTATTCGATAAGTAGTTCTTTTGCATCAGTAGCTGTTTGCTTAATACTTTGTAACTCTGCTTTTCTTTGAGAACCAGAAAGCTCTCCATCTACAGGTTTTCTTACTTCATCAATCATATTGTTAATTGCTACCTCCATGGATGACAGCAATCTTACTGAAGCTTCTTCTGTAGTAAATTTACGCTTCTTTGACATACACCAACTCTGTTGTTCTCATGCGGTATACTTTATCACCGCCTTTGAGTTCCATTTCGTATTCTGAATTTTTCGTGTAGCCCACCATATCACCAGACTTAGCTCCAATCCATTCTGAATCTGAGGGTAAGCAGAGTAGCTCTCCTTCCAGTTCTGGTTCTTCTTCGATGCTAAGAATAATGCCAGAAGGACTTGTCTCCTCTTCCGAATCCAGTGGGGGTGCAACAAAACACCAATCCCCAAGCATAGCAATATCACCAGCTTCGTTTTCGATAGCGATAGCGTGGTTTCCATACCCTCCCTCAGCGTCGTAATTAACCAAGTACAAGTCATCTCCTATATTATACATTTGTTCCATTACTACGTGATGATGAAAATAGAGGGTGTCTCCTATACAATCAAATCCTTTAGGGCATCCTGTAATCTCAGCGCTATTCACCCTGTGTTCAAATTCATTGAACTTACTTATAAGCTTTAGCGTACTTCCGTTGAATGATACCTCGTCTTTAAACTTGTTTGGTATATGCACTATGAAATGGTGTAGAGGCTTCATATTAATCAAATTTAATATCGTACTCTACAATACAAGGCATACTGTCAACAGACTTCCACAGTATTGTGCCTTCTTCGTTTTCTATATATACCAGGTATCTTTTTTCACTGTACTTGTGTAAATGCTTTTCATCTATAAGAATAGCACTCACTTTACCAGTTCCCGCACGCATACCGACATAGTACGCCATAGCGTCCTTAGGGTCTCGCCCTATTACTATTTTTCTAATCATTTTAATTTAATTATGTAAGGAAAGTGGTAATTAGTTTATACCACCCTTACCATTTGCAAAACGAATCCAATAATCTATATATTCCATTTCTGTTATATCTTCTGGCTCGTTGTTTTCTTCGTCTCTTTCAATTCTGTATGCCTCTAAACAATAGGATAGCATATCATCAAGTTCATTCTCGTCTGTAACCGAAAACGAAGACATTAAGCTCATGTTAGCTCTTTCGTCTCCTTCTTCATCCTCATAAGCTGTTGTCATATCTACAAAGCCTACAGCAAGAACTGATAAGAATTCAGACTCTAGACCTTCATCTTTAACAGTGTTGTTGATTTCAACAATTAAATCTTGAATTCTAATTAAACAATTTTTTTGTTTCTCGGTCATTTTGAATTAATCTAATTTAGTTACAATAAAAGTACTGGTACTTAATAAGCTTGCAGCTCCACTGCTATTCTTTTTCACATGGAAGAATAATGACTGACCATTAGCAGCATGGTAAACTAATGAAAATCCAATAGCCATTTTAGATACAGCAACTTTACTTCTAACAACTTCTTGAATAACAGTTTGACTGCCTCCAGTAAGCTCTTTAACCTGTATTGTTACATCCGTGTTTGCCGCTGTAACGTCCAATATAAGATTAACGTCAATTCTACAAAGACCATCTCTTGTTACTAGAACACCTCCTGCGACATCATTTGAAAGCTGAATATGAGAGTTAGAATCATTTACCTCGTGTGAACGACTACTACTGTTTCCATTATCTATAGAAGTTGAAAGTGTAGGTAGAGCCAATGAATTTGTCAATGCATAAGATGCTGATGGTCTTATAATCATCATTGGATTAGCAAACGTTTGAGTAGCACTAGATGAAAATGCCGCTGTTCCTAACCCTCTTGTGACCACGTTGTTATTAGAGTCGACAAACAATGCTGTATTCTCTGAGTTGTCTACTGTTGGGGTCGCGGTAAAAGAAAGTGTTCCGTCAATTTCCACAGCATCTGTAGACAGCTTTAAGGCTGAGTTTGTTCCTGCTCCATCTTCCACAACCTTTAGCGAAGATGTTACACCGTTTGTGTCTAATTTTAATAGGGACGTATAGGTGTCCTTGACCTTATTTCCTGTTAGAGTTGCCATTTTGTTATATTTGTATACTATGCAAATTTAATAAAAATGCCAAGACGAACCAGAACGGGTATGTTTCGCGAATTTAAAATGCGAGAAACCGACAGAATGAACAAAGCTTACAATAAGTATCACAAGCTTGTTGTTAGGGATATAGTTGGAAACCACGATGTTACCGAGGCTCAGTTGAATTTCTTATTGTTTGTTTATGACTATGAGTTCTTTACTCTAGACCACATTTCTAGTTCATACTTCTACAGCAAGACAAAATTAGCTAGACGAATTGTATACCCATTACAGAACGAAAAGTACATATATAAGTACTTTGATAAACTTTCACCCAAGACATACGAAGAAGCTATTTTCCATGAAAAGAAAATGCAATACAGGGTTAGATACTCTATTTCACAGAAAGGAAGATTGTTGATACAGAAGTACTACAGAAAGCTAGAGGGGGAAGAACAGATTAGTGTCCCGTCTTGACTTTAAATGAAGCCTCCATAGAGCCTTTAGCGTGCGGGACGAACTTACCCTCATGCTTCATCAAAAAGTAGCGACCCCCTTCGAGCATCCAATGATAACCAGAGGGGGCTTTTACTTTTACTTTTTTTCTAGAAGCTTTCATTTATCCAATCGCTTTGTTTATTTGCTTGTCTACTCCTTTTTTAACAGCGTTAACAGCAGAGCCTATAACAGCTTTTTTAATTAATGGAGCAGCTATTTTAGCGACACCCGCTAATGCCAAGCCTACAGCAGCTTTAGGAACTTTCTTTCCCTTTTTCTTTTTGTTTTTTGCCATACCGCGAAGCATAGCAAAGTCTTCTTTGGTAATCTTACCGTCCTTGTTGAAGTCAAGGGCTTTACGCTTACCTAGCTTACCACCTTTCTTGTACTCCATCATACCGCCTTTGCCGTATTCGTTTTTCTTTGCTTGCATGATTCCTCCTTTTGAATAAGTTTTTCTTTTTTCGTCTTTTATGTAGGACTTGATAAAATTCTCCATTGCACCAGGGTCGTCTAATACAGCTTGAGGGTCGTCAGAACCTTTGACGAATGTCTTCCACGCATCAAAAGAACGAGATTGAAACTCTTTGTCAGACTCTTCTAAAGGGTTTTTGTAATTACCGCTTTGAATGTATTTACTACCAGAGCCGCCTAAAAAGTCTGCATCAAAATCAAGCATAGACTCTGGACTGTTTCCGTGTTTTTTGACGTATTCAGTACGTTCCCTTTCTTTTAGCTTGTCATACCTATCGCTCTGCTCTTGGTTTAATTCATAGTCAGAGCCGTTTAAAGTAAATACTCTTACGCCTTTTGGCTTTTCTTGAGGAGGGTCTACTTTACCGCCCTTTTCGTATTTCTTTTTCTTTGCTTTCATTTTCTGTATCCAGATTTACTTAATGCTTTGTTCCAATTCTTTTTACGCTTATTACTTGTGTAAATACTAGCTGGAGTGTTTGGGACGTTTAATCTTTTAGCTGTGTCTTCTTGTAGATTAGAGCCATCTTCCCCGCCTGAAGCTTCGCTGTAAGACGCTAATCTAGACACACTATTGGATTCAATAAATGCTTTTGCCCCTGCTTTTTCAGATTTAGTCGGTGCTTTTGCCGTTACGGTTACTTCATCAAGAACGCCTTTATACTTGGGCTTTGACTTTTTAGCTTTTTTAGCCTCTGCTTTTTCTTTAAGTTTTTTAATAGCAGCAGGAAGCATACCTCCTGTTTCGTATTTTTTCTTTGCTTTCATTACTTTTTGCTTCTGTTGCGTTTTGCAGTTATAAACTGCTTCTCATCGTGGTCATAATCCATACCGTCTTTATTTCCATAGCGACCAGTCTTACGTCTCATCTTATTTAAAAACGCACGGTATTTCTTTTTCCTTTTACTCTTGTTAATAGCCCTCTGAATCCTGCGCTTGTTTTCAGCAGCCTTAGGGTTTTTCGCAAAGTACTTAGCTGACTTACTCTTACCCGCCATAAAATTCGTATTTAGTTTTCCCTTCCTTGCGTACAGCTTTCAATACTTGATGTCTGTTTCTAGAGTCCTTCTTGTAAGAGATGTGTACCCAATCTGGATTCTCATCTGTACCGAATTCCCAGATAAGCTGGTCAAAGTCAAGTCTGTCTAGTGCAAAGTGGAATATGTCTGCATTGGTAATAACACCGTAAACATCCGCATCTAAATCAAGAGCCTCTCCTTTACTGTGTTGAGATGTCTTACTTCCACCGATAGCTTCATTGAGTGCTTCAGAACGATAACCAGAGCTTACAAAGATTGGACACATAAATTCCTCTCGGATAGGTTGGAATATATTTTCAGCTACAGCTTTTAAACTTTCAAGGTGTTCTATACCTGGCTCATTTAAAATTCCTCTGCGTTTTGCAGTGTCGGATTTCGTCACCTCAGATAGTGAGAGGTTTTTAGATAGCTTCATAATTGCCTGATTAGTAATACAGTAGCAAAGATAAGAAAAATAAAGAGGGATATAATTAGAGGGTACTTAAAGTAAAGCTTTAACTGCAAATAAGAACAGGGCATAGTTAGCCCCTCATACAGCTCTTTGTTCTAACTTAAATTGTTTAATGAAAACTCACGTTTCTCAACGTATTAAGTTTTCCTATTATCAGAGTGGGGGTCTATACACCCACCATCCAATATTCAAGCCTTAACTTCAGGGCAAAGTTACAGCTTTTTTTTGACAAAGTCAACATTAAAGTAATACTTTAAGTATGAAACATATTGTTTCACGATGTAGAATAACGTATAAAACAATGTTCCAAATATGATACGTTGTTACAGCTTGCAGGTATGCTCTTGTTTTGGGAATTGGAATGAGTAATATAGAATCTGGGGATTATATATATGTAACACCGTTTCCGAACAACACCCGAATCGATTTCCACAACCCAACCCCCTGATTTTCAGCGATTTAACAGGATAATTTTTAGCTTTTTGCCATCTATCTGAGGCTTCTACGCGCGCGTTCATTTTATATAGGGCTGAATTTCATTGCTAAATGGTCAGACTCGTTCAGACTATGGGAACAATCACCCCACATACCTTTTCATATTTGCGCTGTGTCCAATTTGGGGCAGACTCTGTTAAGCCGCGCCACTACTGCTGTCTGTAGATTGATTTGGTAATTTCTATTTTTTTTCTAAATCTTTGTTTGTCGGAAACGGAAAGCATAACGCTTAAAACAATCAATGCGGCTTCCAATACGACACACGTTCTTTACATATGCAATAGCAATAGACATAGCAGTAACCGAAGCATGGGGTTATAGCGATTAGGTCAAAGCATTACAGAGGTTTCACCTTTGTCGGATTATGAGTCCGTTCAATGTATGCAAGACTAAAAGCAAAGACCGCAGTTGTAAGCAAAGCGGTGCGAGGTGGGTGGTGTTAGTCTGTAGTTATTGGGGAAATTAAAAGTGTGAACTTATTCACGTTTGAATGTGCCGAAGGTCGGTACTGCGGTTGGTCTGTCTGTCAGAAGTCTGTGGTATCTGTAAGGACTGGAAAGCCTAAGCATACAAGCGGTGTAGGGTGTAGCTTTTGACTATGTTGGAAAGGTTAGCTGATGAGGATTAAACCAAACATAGTATAGCAAGTTGTGGGTGCTGAAGGCACACGATTGAAAAGCGCAAAGGGGATAGGATACTTTGCCGCACATCGTAGTCTGTAAGCACTGCCTACTTAATCTTGCAAATATCCGAAATTGAAAACACTACTTGTGGGCTGTGCATCGCACGGCTCAATCCTAACTAATTTAAATGATTTAACAATGAGACAAATTACATTCAATGCAGTTCAAGCATTCAACAATGGCAGAAAATTCAAAAGCGCAAACACTGAGGTATCTATTGAGGGGGACATGGTCAGTCTGTACTTACATGGCAACAAGATAGCTGAACGCAGTCCCGATGGATTCTATGTTACGAACGCAGGGTGGGCTTCTAATACCACTAAGGAAAGGCTGAACGGGCTTGATGGTGTAAGCATCTACCAAAAGAATTGGGAATGGTATCTGAACGACAAACAATGGAATGGCGGTTGGTATCGTATAGCTTAATCAAACATAGGTGCAGACTGCGGTCTGTACCTATTCAATCCTAACTAATTAATTTTAAACTTTATTTTTATGGCACGTTTTACGAGCAACCAATGGCTAATCATTGACTACTTCAATGAAAAAGTAAAATCAATCGCAACAGACTCGCAGACTCTGTTTCTGAACAATGACCTACGAACTGAGAACGGCAAGTTATCGCTTAAACAAGCAGTATACAAGCTACATCGTTTCGGCAATGGCGAACGCCTCGCAAGTCTGAAGGATGGCGTTCTGTATTCATTCAATCATGAGTACGACTTAGGAAAGGGTCAGTCTGAATACACGATTGAGGAAATAACAAGCGGCTTAATCTATGAAGAAGCCACCTACGCATTCAGCAAGGGGTCAACACCACCACCACCAAAGAAACAGACTAAAACAGAAACACCTAAAACTAAAAAAGACATGGGTACAAAAACACCACAGGAATTAATGGCTGAGGCTATGCAAATGATTGCGAACGGCTCAAGCGGTTCAGTAGATGCTGAACAAGTGACTAAGATAGTTCACCATGAACTTGCAATGCTTGACAGACCTAAGGTCATTGAGTTAGAAATCAAGCTACCTAAGGGCGGCAAGTCTAACGTGAAAGGTCAACACAAAGAGTTTGAAAAACTGCTCAGACTAATGGGGGCTAAGAAATCCGCGATGCTGGTCGGTGATGCTGGTAGTGGTAAGACCTTTGGTGCAAGGATGGCAGCGAAGGCATTGGAGTTAGACTTCAGAGTCTTTTCATTCACCAATGAGACCTCATTAGGTCGGACAATGGGCTTCATGAATGCAATGGGGGACTATGTACCAACGGCAGTGCGTGAAATGTATGAGAATGGTGGGGTGCTTATCCTCGATGAGTTCGATGCGGCAAATGCTAACGTAGCTATGGCGCTGAACAACCTACTTGATGGCGATGAGTATGTGTTCGCTGACAAAGTGGTGAACAGACATGAGGATTTCCGATACATAGCATGTACCAATACCTATGCAAGTGGGGCTAACAAGAAGTACAATGCACGTAACAAGATTGATGACTCAACGATGGATAGATTTGCCGCTATCATTGATTGGGGCTACGATGAAGTGTTGGAGCGCAGACTATTCGGAGACACTGAGGCAACACGTGTGGTTCAGCAAATCCGTAACAACGCAAACAAGATGGGGCTGAATGGATTGGTAACACCGCGTAGAACACGTGATGTTAATGACATGGTGAGCATTGGGTTCAGCATTAAGGAGTCTGTACAGATGAGCATCCTTGCGAAACACAAGGGTGATGTGCAGAAAGGTTTAATCGAAGGGGTATCGCTTTAAGCGACCCCAATACACTAACAGACTAAATTTAATACTATGTTATTTAGAAGAATTAAAAGCGACAAGCGCAAAAATACACAACATGTTTGGGCTTCAGACTTTACTGAGATACTTGAGATGATGGAAGGCGAGACACCTACCGAGTGCTACGATAGCGATGGAGACATGATGGAAGCGGCTTCAGACTCAGACTTCAATCGCAGGTTTCATGGAGACAGAGAGTTCGGTGCAGACTTTGACTCAGCGAAGCGACTGATGACAAGGGGCTACCAACCTAAACAGATGAAGGGCGCATTCGCAGAATTTGATACTCAGTTCGAGGCTACTGAGGATGTAATCAAGATGAATGAGGAAGGCTACGACTTTGATATCCCAAGTCTGTTGAGTGGGGATGATGATGTGTGGTTTGACAAGCAGAAGAAAGGTGATGCGCCGAGTATACACATCGTATACGAAGGATGCTCTGGCGCGGATACAAACGCGATGAACTTCTACATTCAGTCTGCGGTGGTAAACAAGTTAGCTGAGATACTAAGCGAAGAGGCGCACATCAAAGTGTCTGCAACGTACTCGAATAGCAGACTCGGGAAGTGGCTTGATGGTAAGGACAAAGGCAAAGAGATTACGATGGCTATGTATGTAACCATGAAAGACTACGATGAGGCAGTAGACTTACGCAGACTCGGTGGTGCATCGCATCCAAGCTTCTTTCGCAGAGTTATGTTCAACGTATGGGAGAACAGAGATGGTAGAATGTTCGGCAACAAGACAGGTCTTAACTACGGCTATGGTCGTGCATCATCTACTAAGGAGTGCGGTGTGACTGATGAGTTAGAGAATGAATTGTTTGAGTCTGACATTGTGTTACACCTACCCGCACCAGGCAGTGGTCGCTACAACAACGTGGAAAGAGCAGTAGAATTATGCAAGGAGAAACTTGCAGAGGTCAACGCTCATAAAGTGTAGGTACAAAATGCATAACATATATAGGAGGCAGACTAATCGGTCTGCTTCCTTTTCAATCTTAACTAAAGCGAAGAGTGCAATGACATAACTGCACACCAATAGAGATGAAAGATTTCATGGAAAAATTTCAAGCGTATGTAGCCGTTCAAGAAAGCGGATACTACAACATGTTAGACCCACGCGCTCGTGAGTTAGCGGTGGAGATGAGTGATATAGATATATCAGGTGCGGATTGGGTATACATGATTAAGAATTATAAACTACTAAAAGAATTTGGGCAATGCGAGAAAAGCTAAAGATTACCGAGATAAGATACTTCGAAACAAGAAGGGGCGTAGGCTACGAATGTCAGACTAATGAAGATGGCGTTACCATATGGAATGATGGCATGGGGGGCATAACCTTTATTCAAGGTACTTGGTCTAAGATTAAACGACACCAACACCTACGAGACATACATCTTGAAGAGATGATGAATGAGTTTGAAAAATAAAAGTGCGAGGGCATTGCCCTCTCAATCTTAACCACTAACAAATAAGTCCATGCGAGGTTAGGTATGGCATTAACTACTATGGGTTTTACCTATTATTTTATGAAGGCATTTAAGATTGCCTTAATTTTCGGAGGTCTGACAAACATGTCTGCACTTCTTTTCTATTCATTGCTTATAGGGTTCTTTGAAGAAAGGATACTCGGCTTTCAAATGTCTACACCCTCAGCTATAGGCGTGGGATGTGTGTTCTTGATATCCTTTGTTTGGAGTCTGTCCCTTATCTACGATGAGATAATTGATATCGTAAAGACTAAGCGCATTTGGGATAATTTTGATGACTTGTTGTCTCAAGAACAATGGGATAAGGCTGAGGAATTAATCAAGAAGAAAACAATCTAATAAATAAAAAGACATGGATACAGATAACTACACCCTCATGGGTATGGCTGATGCAGACTATCGGCTCAATGAATTCGAGAACGCTTCATACATCATTGACCGCAGTGATTCTATGGAGTCAGACAACGTTCGGATAGCTACAGAGCCGAAAGTTACAATCATCAAGGGACACAAGCTACGTGTTGCATCGTGGGTTCAGACTTACGATAAGTTTTTAAATGAATTATTTTAATCTAAATTATATTGATATGCCTAATTGGTTTTATTTCACCTTAGAGGTGAGCGGAAAGAAAAAAGACGTTGAGTCTTTTATGGACAATGTACAAGGCTCGGAGAAATACGAGTCTGAAGAACAGAAATTTGATTTCAATCATTTTATACCTCAGCCCGAAAATGTATTCAGAGGCAATTTAGGGGTTGAAGAAAGAAAGCGTTGTGCGGAAAACAATATACCAAATTGGTATGATTGGAATACCCATAATTGGGGTACAAAGTGGAACGCGGTTGTTGATGATAGAGTCTGTGAATACTCTGTATCGGGGAAGAATCATTCTCTGGTATATAGAATGCGAACTGCATGGGCATTCCCCTCAGATGTTATAGAGAAGATGCTCGAAATGTATCCACATCTTTCATTCGAAATAGAAGGCGAAGAAGAAACGGGTAGCTATGGAATCTATGTTAAACATGACAACGGCAATACGGTTAGTTGGCATGAGGAAGACCCTACCTTAATTGATGAGTATACAGACAAAGAAGTCTACTACGATAGCGCTTCACACGTGTACAGATACACGGAAAATAATGAAGTAGTAGGAGCGGAAGATGAATTTAGTCATGATAGTCACGATTTTTATCCAATAACTAAATACTCTTGGAGTTAAGCTATGGCAAATATCAAAGTAAGTATTACCTACACTGATGTGAGTTGTGGTGACAGACTATACAAAATTGTAGTCTACAACGAGCTGAGAAAAGAAGAATCCAAAATAGATAAGAAGCAGTTCTTAGCACTATTTGGTATCGACTTACCCACTCATTATTTATGGGAAGAGATGCAGACTATCAAGTCTATAATAGAGGATGAATGGTATGGACTGATTGATGTAAATCATGATGATTCTATGGACATATCTTGATTTGTTTTCTAATTAATTTTTAATTATTTTTATATTAAATACAAAGTTATGAGTAATTACATCGTGGAAATTGACCCACTTAAAAAATCAATCGAGAAAGTCTCTTTTGCAGACAACACGTTAGACCTTGATGACCTATACAGCTCTCTTGATTGCACAATGGTAGAGAGGGTATCCCTTAATTCTGAATTAGACCTTTGGGTAGATGAGGAAGGAGGTATAAATGGTGCTTCAGAGCGCATTGGATACTTCAACATTGGTGAATATCAATTTATCGGGAAAGGGTTAATCTGTTCTGTTAGCGCAGATGGAGAAACAATACCCTTGAACGAGGAGTTGGCGGATGCTATTGTGGAGACAATAGACTTAGAATTTTAATTTATAAATCTTAATAGAATAACTATGAACATTGATGATTTTATGAGTCAAGCAGACTCTTACAACCAAGATTCAGAAACACTAACTGGATACTTCGGACTGGATGACAAATCCACGATTAAAAAGACTAAGTCTGTCATTGCTACAGCTATGACGGAGGATAAAAAGTCTGACATTATTTTAGCAATTGATGCTATTACCGAATCTAAAATAGAGGCAATAGTCTTAACATTTTTCGCAGTGGGTAAGTTAGAGGAATTGTCTGCTGAAAGCGAGATGGCGATTAAGATTGCCCCGATGATTGCTATGGCGCTGAGTCTGTGTCAAGCTAAAGGAATTATTGATGAAAGCGACATAGATGATGCGGCAGAGGTATTCTCTAAAGTTGTTTCAAGTCTGTAATTGATAGTGAGGTAGATAGAGGGGGGATTTGAGTCCCCCCAATATCAACAAGATAGAGAGAGAAAATAGAGATGAATAGATATTTCTATTTGAAACAAATCTATAAAAAAATACTGAGTCTGCAAAGACTTTCAGAAACGATTAGTTAGTTAGTTAGAAGGAAGAAGTGAGAGGGGGTTTTATTCCCCCTAAGCTTCCGACTTAAAGTAATGCTTTAACTACCCCCATCCCCCCAATGATAATATATATATAATATCTAACCCCCCTTACCCCTATATATAATACTATAATAAAGGCGAATCTGTAAAATAAACTTGTTGTTTGTTGTTGGATACAGATTTGATTTTCTATATTTGTTTAACTAAAGTTCAATTAATTTAAGATGGAGAAACTAAACAAAGCACTGATAGCAGTGCAATCTGAATTGAAAGCACCTAAGGGTCAGTACAATTCATTCGGTAAGTATTCCTACCGCAGTGCGGAGGATATCTTAGAATCTGTAAAGCCTTTGTTGGCTAAACACGGATTATCTTTAACTATCTCAGACATGATTCATGAGGTATGTGGAATTCCTTTCGTGGAATCTCAAGTCAACATAACAAATGGTACAGATTCGTATTCGGTAACTGCTCAAGCGGGTATCGACCCTAATCGCAAGGGTATGGATATCGCTCAGTGTTTTGGAGCGAGTTCATCTTATGCTCGTAAGTATGCGCTGAACGGAATGTTCCTTATTGATGATACGAAGGATGCGGATGCAACCAACACTCATGGCTCTGCACCTAAGCGCACTGCTTCAGAACCGAAGACTTCGGACACCTTTCAGAAAGCCTTAGACTATATCAAGGCGGCACAAAGCAAGACTGCTAAACAAACCGCGTACAAGCAGGTGATTACTAAATATGGTGATGGTTTTTCTGAAAAGCAGAAAGAAGCACTCGGTAAATTTGTAGGGTGATGAGTAAGTACACAAGGAATTCAATGAACTCTAAGAGGGCAATGAGAGAACACTTGCTACAAAACAAACGAGATAACATTAAGCTTATCAGACTGAAGCCAAATACAAGTATGATGAATTTCAAATCTAAAAGCTGATGGAGTTTGCAAGTAAACTAATGGAGAGAACGGGTAAGGGATATGTCTCTTACTCGGCTCTTAAGTATGCCGCTGATGGCTCAAGACAACAAGACATGAAGTTGTTTGAGTTGTATATGCGAGGTCTACTTAGAAAAGAGTCTGATGCCTTTACGTTTGGCGGTCTCTACGATACACTGCTACTTGAACCCGAAACATTGATGGACAAGTATTACGTTATCTATGACGACAAAAAGATTACAGAGTTGTCAGACAGATATAAGAACCCAAGAGCATCTAAGGATTATAAAGATTGGTTAGCCTCAGAGTCTGAGAGCGCAGTTAGTTCTGGAAAGACTGTTGTCAACGAAGACATGATGAATCAAGCCGAGACGATGATTGTAAGATTGGATGAGTCTGAGGTTTTAGACATGAATACAGGAGAACTGAAAATGGTACGAGAGTACCTTAACGGAAAGACTCAGTATGAAGTCAACGATTGGATTGGAGATGTTCCAATCAGAGGATTCCTTGATGTATTGGGAGATGGATTTATTTCTGATTCAAAAACTGCAAGAGATTTACATGGATTCAAATGGGATGTAGATAAGTTCTGTTATGATATCCAAGCGTATATTTATTGTGAGACAATGCAAACCGATGATTTCTATTGGGTAGTTCAAGGTAAGTCTGTACCTCATTTATGTGCAGTCTATAAAGCTTCAGAACTAACCTTAAAAAAGGGTGAGGCTAAGTTTTGGTCTGCTATTGATAATATAAGAACGTGGTTAGACCAACCCGAAAAGGATACAAGCACGTTCGCAATTTTTGGCACGATATGATTGATAACAAGGAAGCAATAAGCTTAATCAGTGTACTGAACAAAGAGTATAAAGTTGATATTTTGAGTAAGGATAGCGATAGAAAAACTTCAGATGTTAGAAGAATGTACTGCGCTTTGATTTACAACAACACGAGATTAACGCTTCAGAATTTATCTGAGATTCTTAAAAAATCAGTAAGCAATATAGCGTACTACCTTAGTAGTCACGACAAGCAAATGAAACTTAGTGAGGCATATGCTGACCACTTCACTGAGTTTCAAGATAGGATGAAAATAGGGTCAGCAAAAATTTAATTTTTTTAGTTATGTCACAAGACAGACAACAAGATGTATTCGTGGGCTACGTTAACGCACCACAAACAAGTATTAGCTTTAGTCTAACAGAACAAGAACTAAATGACTTGAGAAAGTATTTAGTAGTCAATTCAAAAGATTCTTCAAAGCCTTCACGTGTATACTGCACACTGAGGAGTGGGGTTTCTAAGGCGGGAAAAAACTATCAGTTTATCAGCGTCTATGATAAGTCTGCAAACGCAGACCAACAATACAGAAAAACTCCTGCTCCCGCAGCGGTTGTTGAAAGCGATGACTTGCCTTTCTAATCTGTAGATTAAAGCTATAAGGTTTCTAATGTAAAGAGGGGGTTGGACATTTGTTCTCCCCCTTTTTTAATTATAAAAGAATCATGAAGAGAGATATATATTATTTAGAGATTTCTGTCTCTTACAAAAAAGGAAAGTCTATCATAAAGAATCAGACTTGGGCGGTAAGTAAGTACACCACCCCTCAAGACATAATGAAGAACGATTCGAAAACTATGAGCAGATTGTTTGATTTGTACTACGGAAGAAAGTACAAGTCTGTAAAGCAATTATTCATAACTAAGGTCTTATCAAAGAATAAAGTTGGGGTATCGGTTGTTTAGAGAATCCTTAATTTCTATATTAGTACAAATAAAATTCGAACTATGGCTTATCACAACAACAAAAATCATAAAGCTATTATAGATTGTGTTCTTGAACAGAATGCAAAACTCTTTCAGAATTTAGGTCTGGACTGCTCAGGTGCAGACTATCAAAAAGCAAAGATTGCAGAAAGACAAAAGCTAAGAAGAGTAATGCATTTAGATGAAGAAAAGATAGGGAGACTTGTCAAAGATTCTTTAGATGATTAGTCCAGATAAAAAAGCTATTAATTTTTTAGCTAAGTACGATGAGTCTGAGGCTATCACACAGGCAACACAATGTCTGGTAATGGCACAGGTTAAAGACAAAGATTATTGGTGGTTAGTAATTCAAAAAATAAAGAACTATGGCTGAAGACATGGACAGATTCAAGAAGGCTGTTAAGCTTATCTTGTTAATGCAGGCTACATTAGAACAGATGGATGAACTCAAGACGACTGCGATATATCAAAGAGATATAAAGCATTCTATGAATAACTTGGAGAGTAGGATTGAACGATTCATAAAGCCCCACATAAAACAGCTTGGTGAGAGTGAAGAGTTTATGATGATGCAGATATCTAGAGGTATCGATACAATAGTTAATTCAAGTTTAGAAGAAATCCATAACTACACAGCTAATGAAAAATAGATTCGAGAAAGCTCAACTGACTAAGATATCTATAGAATTTTCTGCTGTAAATAAATTTTGGAACAGGTACACCAAGAGCAAAGGATATATAGATAATAGACAGCGTTGTAATATCATTATAAAGCACGCTTTTTCTGTAGCCTGTAGGAAACACACAAGTTTATCTCTGTCTGAAATAGGTGGTGTAATCAACAAAGACCACGCAACTGTATTACACGCGGGGAAAAACCACGATGCTAATATTAAGTATCTGGCGAATTACGAGCGCACATACAAAGAAGTAGAGCGTCAGCTTTTACAGACTATGTATCATCAAGATGATATCTCTTCAGCAGAAGAGATACATACAATAAAAGAACTAAGGGAGAGGTTGATTATGATTTCTCAAAAGCTTAGGTATAAGATTTTAGAACTAAACTACCTGTACAAACAGGAATCTAGTTTGCCAATCAGAATGGAAGAAGAGAATACGTTCCTTAAAAAACACAATAGGGAATTGCACGAGAGAAATAAACGGCTAGAAAAAGAGTTAGCGAGAGTAAAGAATTTAATATAAGAAAGCTATGAGCAAGATGAACCAATTCCTACGCATTGCGAATGCGAGACTAAAGAAGGTGTACAAGAATAAGCAACAGAGAAAGGCTTGGGCAGCCAAGATGTACGCACGATGGATAGAAAGACAAGGGTAATGTTTACTCTATGTACAAAATAAGGGTAAAATTGTACAATATGATGTACAAAATAAGGGTGAATCCTTAAAATTATAGGCGCACACATATAAAAGTAGGCGCAAACCTTAACACCAAATAAAAATGAGAGAGATACTACTGGAGATGTACGAGAAACTTTGGAACGCTGACAAGGACAAGTGGGCTTGGAATGTGATACTGAAGGACACGCTTGAGAAATTAGAGACCAAAGATGATACAGAACGATAGGGTTTTGTGTCTTTAAATGAACATTATGTCAAGTAAACTGCACAAGATAGTTGACACCAACAAAAGGTGTAAGCACATCAAAAGAGAAGGTGAGAGTTGCAGATTAAACAACAACTGCACCTATCCAAATTGTAAATAGAAAACTTACACCGAAGTGTACAAAGTGTAAAATGAAAAGCACTCAAAGTGTAAAATATCTCAAATCGCAATACGCAATAAATCAAATGAGATGATGGGAAGTCCCACCATAAAAGGATGTTAAGGCATATAATGATGGGAAAAGAAATCAAATCATACGCAACAACATATAAAACTAACTTTTGCCAGTATTACAGATTATTGGCATTAATAACCTTTAAAACAAAATAGAAATGAAAGCAATGAAAGAATTATTAAACGAGTTTA
>OBMK010000922.1_pt1 | contig 26594 bp, 19 predicted proteins | sample 1539081 | NCBI WGS metagenome assembly OBMK01 (sample SAMEA3355528, study PRJEB22509) | marine metagenome | biome: marine; feature: river plume; material: water | place: USA | collected 2010-08-07 | depth 0.5 m | reverse complement strand
TTTGCACTAACATACGCATTTCCATCAGTATCAGGAAAATATGTACTATATCCGCTATGTCTATACGGGCTAAATGTACCAACATAAGCATCACCATTTACAGTGATTGAATGATTATTTGAAGATGCATCAGTGATGTTATTATTATCGGAAGTACCAGTTGCTGTCGCTAATAAAGTAGTATATCTACTGTTTGTAACTATAACAATAAATTCTAGAGTTAAGTTTGTAGTCGTACTTACTGCACCATTAACACCATCTGTTGCATTGATGGTTAAAGTGAATGTTCCAGCATCAGCTTCAGTAGTGCTTGGTGTTATCGTAAATACATTATCTGTATTAGAAACAGTTGCAATATTACCAAGTCCACTTGCAGAATAACTCCATGTAAGAGGGAACCCTTCTGGATCTGTGGAAACTGCTGTAATAGTAGTTGCCGTACCATCTACTGCAAGTTCATAAGTGCCAGAGACACCAGTGATTGCACTAGGAGAATCATTCTGTACAGTTGCAATCTTATACCAACCAGAACCAGAATATATAAATAAATTATTGTTTGCAGTAACGAGTGCTTGGTCGCCATTAGCCATACCTGTTAGTGCAATCAATGCAGCCATATCCGCAACAGTTGTTACCCCAACACTGCTATTATTTGTAACATATGTCTGTACATAAGATTCAGTCGCCATCGGATCTGAGATATCTTGTCTTATTAGATTTGATGCTGTTGGTTGATGAAAAACAATATCGACTTCATCTGAAAGTGCTAGTGCAGTATCAAAAATTATTGATGTTCCGTTTGTTGATGTTATATCCTGTGGGTTTAACATCACGCCGTTAACAGACACAATCACAGAAGCTGATGGATCGTAATTTACAGTATGAACCGTTTGTCCTGCTGTCGCAACAAATGTAGAACGAGATGTAGAAGCAACAATCTGATCTTGTTTTTTAAGCAACCAATATCCTCTGGTCGAATCAAAAACAAAGATTTGTCCATTTTCTGTATGAGTTTGTCCATTCACAGGACTTGCTGGAAATGTTATGGCCATGAGTTACCTTTATAATATGTTCGTTCTATTTATATAAATAAAACATACTAATATTTTTAGTGGAGAACTAAATGATACTATCTATAACTTTATTAATGGTTGCGATTGCTTTATCCGTAGTTGCCGCATATTATTCTATTGCAGGCTTGATTACAATCTTTGCCGCGGCAGTAATCCCTGTCATTGTTATGGCATCTGTTTTGGAAGTTGCCAAGGTCTTAACTGCTGCATGGTTATCACACAATTGGAAAAGAGTCAACTTTTTTCTTAAAACATACTTGACATTTTCAGTTGTAGTACTTATGTTAATAACCAGTCTTGGAATATTTGGATTTCTATCTAAGGCACATATCGAACAGACTTCTAGTGGAAAAGAGAATGTTGCACAAATAGAAATCACCGAAAAAAGAATAACCAGGCTGGAAGAGGATATTGTTGATTTTGAAAATCAAATAGAAAAAATAGAAAATTCAAATGTCTCTAAGAATAAAGATATTGCAAAAGAGATAGAAAAAGAAGAACAGAGAATTGAAGATGCACTTGGAAATTATCAAAGACTTGTAGATGAGCAGAATGAAATTATAACATCATCTACAAAGAAACTAGATTTAATAGACAGGTATTTAGAAGAAGAAAACATTAAAGCTTTACAAACTTTGGTGGGTACTACTCCAGATGGACAATATGGAAGGAACACTGCTAAAAAAGTTACTGAATTTAGAGAAAAAGAGGAACAGAAAGCAGAAGAAGTTGTTGCATCTGCTAGACAAAGAATTAATGAATTACGTGACAATCAAGGTGAAGAGAGAAGATTGAGTAATGATCTGATTGATAGACTGAGAAAACAAATAAGTTTAGATGATTTGGATGAGGATGACAAGGCTAGAATTTCAAACATCAAGAAAAACATACTGACATCAGAAGAAGAACTTACTGTTTTGAATAACATAAAATTCGAATTTGAAAAAGAAGTGAGAAAATTTGAAGCAGAAGTTGGCCCAGTAAAATATGTTGCGGAAGTTCTTTATAGTGATGTTGATGAAAATGTTTTAGAAGATGCAGTCAGATTTGTAATTCTTTGCTTAATTTTTGTTTTTGATCCACTTGCGATACTTTTAGTTATTGCCAGTTCGTCTTCTATATGGTATTATAGAGGAATCAATAAAGGAGAGAATCTAACCCATCTGACAGAAGAAGATTTTAAAAAAGACCAAGCCATCCCGCCATATGGTATGGATATGATGGAAGACAAAGTAAAAAAAAAGCCAAACCTCAATGATACAATTGAGAACTGGACAAACGAAAAAGTTGAAAACCACGATAGATTAGAATAGGAGTATCGTATTGGGAAAAGTTAAGTTAGTTAGTTATACCAAATCTGCAGAAGATTTGGATGAACAGGGCGTGGAGACATTACAAGATTTGGTAGCGTATTGCGCCAAAGTATCTAATCCTTCGAGTCAAATAAACAAAAAAACAAGTGAAAAACTCATTAAATATTTAATCAAACATGCACATTGGTCGCCATTAGAGATGGTTGATGTGACAATGGAAATAGAAACCACCAGAGATATTGCACACCAAATGGTTCGCCATCGCAGTTTTTCTTTTCAAGAATTTAGTCAAAGATATGCAGAGCCCAAAGAGATGGGAGAAATGTTTGTAAAGAGAGAGTGTAGATTGCAAGACACTACAAATAGACAGAATTCTATTGAAATTGAAACTGATCCAAGTCTTGTGCAAAATATCAGCCATCAGGAATTAATTGCAGAATGGAATAGAAGACAATCTGGTGTTATTGAAACTGCACGAAAGGCATATGAATGGGCAATTGAAAGTGGAATTGCAAAAGAACAAGCTAGGGTTTTACTTCCAGAAGGATTGACAAAGACTAGATTATATATGAAAGGTAGTATGCGTAGTTGGTTGCATTATATTGAATTAAGAAGCGCTCATGGAACACAAAAAGAACACATGACAATTGCAAAAGAATGTGCAGAAATTGTTTCCGAAATATTTCCTATGATATGGACAATTAAAGGCATAGAAAAGTAAATTCAACCTCTCTTTTTCTGTTTTTTTATAAATAGGGGAAGAGAGGAATAATTATGGATTTTCTTAGTTTAGTAGGTGACGTAGGTTTCCCGATAGCATCAGCTCTTGCTGGTGGTTTTTTCGTTTTTCTAACACTAAAATTCATCTTGGCTGGTGTCTTAGACGATATCCGCACCCAAAGAGGATTCGTAAAGTCTCTTGATAATAGAGTAAAAACGATGAACAACGAACTTTTGAGAATAGATATATTGATGTGTCGTTCATTCAACATTCCATTACTGCCCGCCGACTTGAATCGAATTTCTAGGGCAGATGGACAACAGGATGCTAGAAAGGATTAAACATGTTGTGGAAAGATTTACTATTAATGAAATTTCAAAATGGTTTTCGCATTTTGACAAATAAAGATCCAGATGATAAATTTTTTGTTATTGATGACGTAGAGTTTAATATCGGCGATGTTTATAAAGTAGGCCCAAATGGATTTTTTGAGAGAATTGGAACAGAAAATGCTTTGGATTGAATATGCAATAGAACAAGCAGGTAGAAACTGGAAAGTAAAGGGTGATTGGCCAGGAGAGGTTATGGGGTTGGACAGCCAAGGCAATTCCAAAGAACACTATCTTTACAAGCCAGGAGATGTTTTCAGAGTTAATGATGATGGATGGTTGGTAAAAGTTATGGATGAAAACGGAGCTACGAAAGATTAATGGAAGAATTTGATATTGCTGCTGCAATCGGGCAATATGGATTTCCTATTATTGCAGCATTAGGCCTTGGCTATTTCATATTTTATATTTGGAATTGGGTGACTCAAGAAGTCGATCCAGTCATAGAAGAATCTCACCTGACATTAATTGGATTGATTGATAGAGTGCGTATGTTGGATAATGACCTTATAAGACTTAATACAAAACTGAATATGATACTCGCTCAGCAAGGAACTGAAATTCCTAAAGACGATGAATTAGAACAGATAATTAAAAGTCAGAAAGAAAAATAAAAATGAAATATTTTATATTTACCGTATTTTTACTTTTGCCAATATCAATCAACGCATCAGAGATGACATGGGGATTTAAAAATCCAGCATTCCATTATGGAAATGGATATTCAACTCATGTTTTGAGCGTAGAACAGTTGGGGCATAATCGTAAAGAAGATATAAGAAAAGAAGCGGAATCTGAAGCTGCAAGAATTGAAAGAGAACTAGAAAATTCTACTCTTAATAAGTTCATCCGTAATATTGAATCTAGAATTTATGCTCAATTATCAAAACAGATGGTTGATTCTATGTTTGCAGATTGTATCGATACCTGTTCCAATACAGGAACAGCGGAAATTGAAGGATCTACAATTAATTGGGAAAAAGATACTACTACGGATGAAATAACACTGACTATCACTACTGAAGATGGATCAGTTACAACTATCACTGTGCCAGGCGGCGGAGAGTTTGGGTTCTAATGAAACTACATTATGTAATACCATTACTTCTATCGCTTGGTGGGTGTGCAATGATGCCGTCATTGGATGTGTTGAATGATTTGGACGAGTCACCAACCATTCAAGAAAGTCCTATTGATGCTAGATTGAAAGATGTTCCACCAATTGATGGAAAGAAGATAACAATCGCTGTGTATCAATTTATGGACAAGACGGGGCAACGAAAGCCTGGCGATAACATTGCAAACCTTAGTTCTGCAGTTACACAAGGTTCAGAGGTTTGGGTGATTAAGGCATTGCAAGATGTCGGCAATTCAAAATGGTTTGAGGTTGTCGAGAGAGTTGGAATGGACAATCTTATCAAAGAAAGACAATTGATAAGAAATACTAGAGAAATATATGAAAAAGACAGGGAGGCCGGCCCAACAGCATTAAAACCTATGATTTTTGCTGGATTGTTATTAGAAGGCGGGGTTGTAGGATATGATAGTAATACTGCTGTTGGTGGTATCGGTGGCCGCTATCTTGGAGTTGGCGCTCAAACAGAATATAGAATAGATACAGTAACTGTAGTTATGAGATTAGTTAGCGTTAATACAGGTAAAGTTTTGATGAGTATTGCCACGGAAAAATCTATTGCGAGCTATAGATCAGGGGCGGATGTTTTTAAATTTCTAGATTTAGGAACAAAACTTGTAGAAACAGAGGCAGGATTTTCAGTAAATGAGCCTGTCAATTATGCAGTTCGTGCAGCTATCGAACAGGGAATTATAGAACTTGTCTATGAAGGTGTTGATAAAGGATTATGGAAATTTAAAACTACTAAAGGAAAGGAAAACAAATAATGTTGAAATATTTAATTTCAATGCTATTGGTTCTGACATTTATTGGAGCTCCATCATTCGCAAATGATATTTATATTACTCAGAGTGGTGATAATCTAGACTTAGATATAACACAGGATGGACAAGACAACGAATTTGGTGATAGCACTACTGATGCAAGTCTTACAGGAGATTTGATGACCTTCAGTATCACTCAAACAGGAAACTTTAATAAAATTGATATTGAAATCGATGGCAACAATTATACTGGTACTTGGGCTTTTACTGGAGACAGTAATATTGTGGATTTTACCTGTGATGCTACATCTGGTGTAAATTGTGAAACTGTAACTGCGAATATCACAACAAATGGTGATAACAATGAATTTGAAATCTATATTGGCGAAACTTCAGATTCGGAAGATCTAATTGCAAACTTCACCATTACTGGTGACAATTCTCAATTTATCAATAATATAGATGGTACTGATGCGAATGTGACAGTCGTTTCTAATAACTCTTCAAGCTTGGCAACAACTTCTGTCAACTCAGATGAAGGTAATGTTATTACATTAGATTTAGATGGAAATGGAGATGTAAATGGACATACAATCACATTAAATATCACTGGAGGCGGTAGTACATATAACGTCACGCAAAGCGGAATATATGATAACATGGTGGATGCAACATTTAATGGTGATTCACATGATGTCGATATTACGCAATCTGACTAGTTTAGTATTATTATTCCCAACTATTGCATTTGGGTCAGCTGGAGAAATTGGTTCTTTTACTGGTAGTGGAGTTTTAGAAAGAGATAATCGAGTTATCGATGGTGGTTCTGGTGTTGGTGTTCAGTCTATGGACACAGCAGTTACTGCAAAAGGTAGAATGAGAATTGATTTTATAGACGATACTAGAGTTGATATAACTGAACATGCAAGACTTCTTATCGATGATTTTGTATACGATCCAAATACTGGTAGAGGTAGTTTAGGGCTGAAAGCAACGCTGGGTACAGTAAGATATGCTAGTGGTCAAATTGCAAAAAATAGTAGACAGAGAGTAAATATTCGCACCCCAAGCGCAAAGATTAATGTAAGAGGTACAGATTTTATTATGGTTGTAGATGAAATTGGTGGTACAATGATTACTCTACTTCCTAGCTGTGATATTTCTGGTAGTTGTGTGACTGGAGAAATTATGGTAGAGAATGATAACGGATTTGTCATAATGAATCAAGCATTTCAATCTACAATTGTCAAACAATCTTGGACTCCCCCACTCAAACCACTACTATTAGGGCTTGAAGAGGGAGATATAACAAATCTTCTAATACTTAGAAAAAAATCCCCCTATCTAGAAGAAGAGGAAGAAATTGTTAAGAAAACAAGAAAGATGTATGAATTTCTTGATATTGACTTCTTAGAATTTGATGGATTGGATGAAGATGCACTCGTAGATGATATAAAAAACATTTGGGCAACTGAACTAAATAATACAGATTTATATCTCCAAGAATTACTTCATGATATGTTAGACCAACTAAACATTGCCCTTGCAGAACTTTTCAGAGATGAACTGGAAAAACAAAATGAAGAGTTTTTTGCAGAAAGAACTCTTGGTTATGATAGTAAAACTAGAATAACTTTAGAAAATCAAGATCCCAATTGGAGAGTCCAGAGAGAAGATACTTCTATAACCCATTACTTAGATTTAAAATTAAATCAATCGTATGGATATACTATTAATATGGAGCAACAAGATGACACGATTTATGACTATCGCCTTGGTGTTGGTAACAACACTATTAATATCATCCAAGTCCAGTAGTAATGAAATTTATATCAGCCAAGTTGGTGATGATCTTACTTTGGAAGTGCAACAGCGTAGTGAAGACAACTATATTAGTTTTAATAGCTCCGGCGACTCTAATGATATTACTATTCGTCAAGGTATGCACGATGACGGCACTATTGACTTAGATGAAATTGGTGACCATGAAGCATACTGGACTGTGACTGGTGATAATAACAATGTTGAAAGTTATCAAACTGATACAAACAGAGGCGGCGGTGGTGGCGATCATCATCATTTGGCAAACATTGTAAATGGTGATAGTAATAATGTATCACATACTCAAATGGGTAAAGCAGGACATACAGGATTTATTGAAATACAAGGAGATAGCAACAACGTGTTGTTATTACAAAGAGGAAACGGTGGACAAAAATGGGCAGACATAGTTTTAACTGGTGATGGGCACAGTATTGACAGTGACCAAAGAGGAACTGGCAGTGCCAATTTAGAACTAGATTTAACAAACAATGGAGGCGCATATAGTGTAACTACTAATCAGAATACAAGTACAACACATAGGAGTTATAGTTTAACTGGCTCGTGTGTAGCCTCTAACGGTTGTACAGTAACAGTTACACAGAATTGAGGATAGCTTGCCATGAAAAAAGTTTTACTTTCGCCTATATGGAGTGTTTTATTACTTATATGTCTGACATGGATATACACAATAAATCCATCTCTAATAGAAAGTATTAGATTAAGATACTTTGACACGCTTATTATAAATCAACCAGTTCAAGACAATAATATTTACGCAATAAATATAGATGAGGATACCATAAATAAGTATGGTCAATGGCCATTTCCAAGAGAAAACTATTCTGATATAATTGTAGATTTATATGACAGGGGTGCTGGTTTAGTTGTTTGGAATGTGTTGATGAGTGAAGAAGATAGATTTGGTGGAGATGCAGATTTATCTATGACATTGACTCAAGTGCCAGTTATTTTGACCATGATAGGAACTGAGGAAAATAAAAATGAACCGTATAACCCTGGCGCTGGAATTATCAATAGTGACTATATGCATCTTATCCCAAGTATATCTGGGATCACAACTAATATTAATGTCCTCGAAACTAACGCTGTTGGCACAGGAATCGCAGACACATATCCAGAGATAGATGGTGTTACAAGAAGAGCTCCCCTAGTATTCGAAAGTAATGGTATTCTGTATCCAAATGTGACTATGGAAGTTATGAGAGTTATTGCTGGAGATCCATCATTTCAAATCAAACTATCTCCACTAGGGGTTGATAAACTTAGAATACCACAGTTTGGAATTATTCAGACAAATGCACTTGGAGAAATCTGGATAGATTGGTCGCAAGGATATAAAACCGCAAGCGCGGTAGGTCTACCAGAAGATTTAAACGGCGCAGTAGTATTTGTGGGTGTTACTGCTGGGGGAATTACACAACCAATTTCAACTGCGAAAGGTGGAGTCTGGCCCCATGAGATGCAAGCTGCAATGTTGGGAACCACATTCAATGATTCTAATATCTCAAGACATCCAGACGCTAAAGCTTGGGGGGAACTTGCTGCACTAGTTGTTGCCGGTGTTCTATTGATCGCGCTGTCAAGATGGACTTATATTGGATTAGGTTTCTTCTTATTAACATTGACAGGGTTTGTAGGTGGTTCAGTCTACGGATTCGCACAGTATGGCCTCCTAATAGATGGCCTAACTATCTCTTTCTTATTACTTCTTTTAGGAACTTTTAGGTACTCAGTTAAGTTTATTAGTGAGTTTTTAGAGAAACAGGCAATTAAAAAGCAATTTGCTGGCTATGCTTCTCCGACAGTTGTTCGTATGTTACAAGAAAATCCATCACTCATCAAAGACGGCATGAAGAAAGAGATCAGTATATGTTTCTCAGATTTGCGCGGATTTACTCCATTAGGAGAATCATTTGGTGACGATGTAAAGGGTTTGACAAAGATTATGAATGGCTATATGGATGCCATAACACAACCTATACTTGATGCTGATGGTATGGTAATCAAATATATTGGTGATGCGTCGATGCATGTACATAACGCTCCTATAGACGACCCTAACCATCCACACACTGCAGTTCAATGTGCGTTGGATATGCTGAAGGCCGTAGAGAAATTTAATGATAAAATTACTGCAGAGGGTAGGCCTCCAGTTGGTATGGGAGCAGGTATTAATACTGGATTGGGATATCTTGGAGAGATGGGAAGTACTCAGAGACATTCTTATGATGTTCTTGGAGACAGTGTATCAACTGCAGCAAGAATAGAAAGTAAATGTAAAGAATATGGAATGGTCTTACTGATTGGGGAGGCAACCTATGAGAAGACTAAAGATGATTTCTTTTATCTGAAACTAGACGATCTAGCAGTAAAAGGTAAATCCGTAGGGATTAGTATATACACTGTTTTAGATGATGTCAAGATCAATTGGGATAAATTTTTAAAAATTCATAGAAATATGTTGAAGTTTTATAGAAACAAACAGTTTGACAAAGCTATAGAATTGTGTAACATATTGACAGGAGAATTTGATAAAAAGATGGATGGATATTATGAAATGTGGATTGAACGATGTGAGTATATGAAAACGCAAGACCTACCAGAAGATTGGAATGGCGTCTTCATTGCTACTACTAAGTGAATTAATCATATCCTTTATATAAATACAGTGCTCCATTTTCTGTTGTGCCTGCATTACTAAATGGTTCTCCGACTACTACATATTCTCCGTTTCCAGAAATTGATATATCATATGCAAAATCGTCTTCTTGGAAGGTATCTGATGGTTCTAGGAATTTTACTAAAGACCAATTGGTCCCATCGTATCTATATACATATGCATTTCCATAGGCGGCAAGATAACTGGCATTATAGGTTAGTGCAGAAGTTACTAAAGTCTTTCCAGTATCATTCAAAGATACTGCTCTTCCGTGATATCTATGATTGCTAAATCTGGCACCAGAGGACATCTGGCCCGGCCAACCTATTGTATCCGTAGTGGTTAACAATCTGCCTGATGGTAGTGTAGTCAAGTCAAAAATTCTAACAACACCATTGGAAAGTTTATAGTTTCCAACTGCCATTGTAAGTCCATCTCCAGAAATAGATACATCATGGCCAGTATTGTCTCCACCTTCGAAATATTTTATATAAGTGTCATTATTTGGCCAAGAAGAAGAGGAATCATCTCTGGTTAACAGCCACGCTCTACCAGTTGGATCATTATATCTAGGTTGGCCGATGACACAGCGAGTTCCATCAGTATTTAACTCCAATGCGCCTTCTGCATAAAGTCCTCCACCCAAATACGAATTTGTTCGTGTATTTCTTGATGGAGCAAGTGACTGAAAAAATGTAAAGTTTGAAGATTTATCAGGTCTACTAAAGAAGTTTATTTGTCCTTTGTTGTTATTATAATTAGGTGCTGCAATTGCTAGTGTGAGTCCATCTCCAGAAATTGCAACAGAGAACCCAAAATCATCTCCATATGATGCAGTTCCATCCACATATTGCAATTCACTCCAAGTAGTACCAGATCGTGTATATACATAAAATCGTCCATAATTTAAGCCTGGCATTCCAAATACTACAGTTTCGCCGGCATCATCAATATCGATATCACATCCCCAACTATATTGCGATTGAAACCCCATAACGGTAAATTGCTCTCCCCAACCATTTGCATTAACTAAGTCTGAATTATGCCAAACTTGCACATGGCCATCAGTATACGGGTCTTCGCCACTACTAGCAACTGTATATTCTCCATTTAAATTTGTTACAACTCGTTTTCCCATCCGTCTTCTAAATTGAGTTCCAGCCGGCCAAGAACCTGTACTGTATTTTCTGTAGCCGTGTGCCTGACTCGTTGTCCAGTTTGGGGATGTGTCGAATATTATACTAAATGTGCTCGAAGAAGTTTCTTGATTTTCTCCGTTTGTTGCAATGAATGCAATCGTGACAGGATTTCCATCTGCTGGGTCTGTAGATGGTGTTATCGTAAATACATTGTTTACATTAGTGATCGTAGTTCCACCCAAAGATCCTGATGTAACTTGATGACTCCATTGCAATGGAATTCCATCTGGATCAGAACTTGAAAGAGTGATTGATAAAGGGGTTCCATCATTTGCAAGTTCATATGTTGCTGCATTTCCAGTAACTGCTGTGATTGGATTGCTTATCAATGCAATATTATACCAACCAGTTCCATTAAACAAATATAGTTTATTGTTCTCTGCAACATATGCTTGTGTTCCAGTATTTACTCCAGATGTGGGTAATTGTGATAATAGATTATATGCGCCCATTGCCGGTGCTACAGCTTGTTCTTGTGTCTCAATAGAATTATCAGAACTATCTAGAAACTGAATTGTGTTTCCAGCACCTCTTTTCATTTTGATAGGATTTCCTGTTCCATCATCAATAGTTACTTCTTTTGCTTTGATAGTTCTTGGATTTCCAGAAGTATCTCTGATATCAATACCAGTACCATCATCGGATATTTTACTGTCTCCGATAACAGCAGTATTTCCGCTCAGATGCAAATCTTTGAATCTATTTGTAGATGAACCTAAATCGTGTACGATATTTTGATCTGGTATCAAATCTCCAGTGATTGTGGAAAGAGTTGTGACTGTAATTGAAGCAGGGTTTAGGACTTGTTTGATTGCTCCTGCAAGTCTTGCGACATCATCGGCTGATGCAGAACCAATCAACGCATTTGCTCTTGCATTGATTGCATCTTCTAAAGACTTGTCTTCTCCAAGATTTAATGCCTTTACTGCTCTTGCAAGAGAAACTAATTCATTTACATTTGCGCTTGGAATACCATTCACAATCTTAGTTTTGAGTGCTGAGATTGATGTGGATAAATCACTATCTGCCATGGTACTTCCTTATACTGTTGTTTCGCCTGCTGTCGAAGATGCCTGATCTACATTGGTTGATGGGAAAGATCTTCCATCTCCCCAAATGATCCGAACAGCGCCGTGACCGGCAGTTTGCCCCTGCATGCCGCTATTGAAATTAAAGGAGCCACCGGCCCCTCCGCCATAGGTTTTATTGTTATTAGAATCCACTGGATAAATGCCTGCGCCGCCAGAACCTGATCTTCCAGAACTTGCGTTACCATTACGACCCTGACCATATACACCAACACCACCGCCAGCAGTTCCGTGGGCACTTCCGAAAGCTTGCGTTGTTTTTCCTCCTGCTCCAGAACCACCAGTACCATTTTGACCCACATTGGTGTTTGGAGATGCATCACCGCCATTACCAGAATATCCTCCAGCGCCACCGCCCCCTCCGGCGGCCATTGATTGACCCCCTTTATCACCTTCTCCAGAACCGCCGCCATGGCCACCAGTGGTCGCGCTGCCCAATATAGTCGAGTTACCAAACGCATTGGTTCCTCCAGATGCTCCAGCCGCGGGCCCGCCTGCAATGCGATTACCACCTGAACCACCTCCAGCTTGAAAGATGATGTTTCCATCTTTACTTACAAAACTCGCCTCCCCGCTATTTCCGCTGGTATGGGTGCTTGCCCCGCCTGTTACGGTAGCGCCTGCGGCACCTACTTTTATTGTATATTGATCTCCAGCTGTGACTGAAAAATTATTAACATATGCAAGCGCTGCTCCACCACCACCTGTACCACTGTTTTCTGGTTGATGTCCGACCACCGCACCCGTTCCGCCTCCACCAACACCAACCATAGATATACTAGTCACACCATTTGGTACAGTCCATGTATGAGTTCCTGTGGTTGTGAAAATAACTCCAGCAGGCGGCGGAGCAAATGCTAATGAAAAATCACTACTCGCAATAGATTGATTTACGCCATCAGATGCTGAGAATGTCAGAGTGAATGTTCCAGCATTAGCTTCTGTTGTACTTGGTGTGATGGTGAATACATTATCTGCTTGTGCCACCGTTGCTGTGGAACCTAATGCGCCAGTTGTTACCTGATAACTCCATGTGAGAGGAAATCCTTCTGGATCGGTTGCATTCAAAGTTACAACAGTGGGAGTTCCATCATTTGCAAGATCATATGTTGCATTTGCTCCAGAGATCGCAGATGGAGTTTGATTGACTAATGCAATATTATACCAACCAGTTCCTGTCCATAAGAACAATTTATTATTTTCGGATACAAATGCCTGCGCTCCTGCAGCAACTCCAGTAAGTGGTAATTCTGACATTAATGAGTATGCAGCAACAGTTGCTCCAGAAGATTCTGTTGATACTGCACCAGTATCATTTCCAGAATTATCTATTGTTCTAAAATCTAACTTACCCTGTGCATTTCTTTTTAACCGAATCTTTCCAGAACCATCGTCCAGATCAATCTCTTTGGCTTTCATTTTTCTTGGATTATCTGATGAGTCTAAGAATTTAAGTTCTGTTCCATCATCTTGTATCTTAGTGTCTCCCAAGAACATTGTATTTCCGCTGATATACAAGTCTTTGAATCTATTAGATGTGCTACCTAAATCATATGCTTCATTAGTATCTGGAATTAAATCTCCAGTTACTGATGTAAAGTTTGTTACAGTAATCGCAGCAGGATTTAAAAATTGTTTCACAACTGTTGCAAGTTTTGCAATCTCATCATTGGTTGCAGTTGCTGATAGAGTATTTACTCTAGAATCTATTGCTTGCTCTAATGCAGCATCTTCTCCAAGATTCATACCCTTCGCAGACCTTGCGATACTTACTAATTCATCTACGGTCGCAGTGGGAATAGAATTCAGAAGCTCGGTTTTTAATGATGCGATTGATGTATTTAGATTGCTATCCGCCATTGTAAATCCTTTTTAGTATTATTTATAATTAATTTCTAATTAATAAATTTGTTGCACTAATTGCTAAACCTGCCTTGACACTAGGATTTCCAGCGCCAGTTGCAAGAGTTCCATTACTCTGAACATAATATTCTGTGCCTGGCGTCAATCCACTCTGTGCATCATCTACAGAACCAATAGTTTGTATTGTTGCTGTCTGTCCATTTGTATATGCGCCATTAGAAATTCCTAAAAAGTTTTGATCAGTTAGGTTGGTTGTTACAACTTTGTCATATGATCTAGTTTGAGTGACCAGATCGTTAGTATTCAATAACGCTCCACTGAAAAATGTAACTGATTTGTTTCTATTGGTGTCGTATATAATATCAACAGCAGTACGGGGCGGATTGGATGAATAAGTTCCAGATAAAGCTAAAGTCGTAAGTCCTATCCCGCCACTATCAAGTCTGCCAATTTTTCCAGTTGTAGCATCTGCATTATTAAATGCAAGAAGTGAATACCTACCGCCCGCGCCATCACTTTCACCTCTAAATATCATATTGTATTCAGAGGTAGATGAATTCCAGATAACTTCCAATCCATGATATGAATTATTATAGCCTGGCTGCATCCCAAAACTGCCTAACATATCCGCATTTGCGGCGCAGTATTGATTCACAGTTATTGATGTTGATGTCACCGTCAAAACAGAATGCCACAGATATCCAAAATTACTATTGAAGAAAGCATGCATTTTTCCTGTAGGTGGGTGATATGCCAGTCTTTTTGCGTTTGTGCCGTTTGTTGCTAGTGTAAAGCTACCTTGATTTTCTGCTACTCTTGCAGTACTACTATATGATATAGTACCTGAAGATATTGTTATAATATTTGCGTTGAGATGGCTAGTTTGGGATCCACTCTGCCACATGATTACACATTTTCCAATATTGGGATTATATGTAATATCTCTTATCTGATCGAACTGGTCTGTACTTATCGCTACTGCCGAAAGTGATGAATTATAATTACTTCCATTACTTGAATATGCATTAACATAAACACCCAAGGGAGTGCCACCACCAAAGCTATCAGTATATCCTAACACCAACATGTTTGCTGTTTCATCATATTCTACATAAACACCATTTGTAACACTTGTACTGAAAAGCTGGTCTCTTGTTTGGAAACTGAGATTATTATATCCAACAGCGTTCTGCATTTGAGAGTAAATAGTTTTAACACCACCGACATTTATCGCATATACAACTACGGCTTTATTATATTGAGTATCCCATACAATATCTAATGTTCCATCATGAACATAACCAGTACCGCCAGGATTTACATCTATGGTTGTACTAGACATAGAGATTGATCCATCCGCATTTACTTGTCCAGTTGTTGCTTTAGCTTCGTGATTAGTATCCAATCCAACTACAATAAAACTATTTGTTACTGGATCAAAAACCGCTTTAACATCTTGCCATTCGGTCGTATTTCCAACACCAACTCCAGCGTTACTAGTAGAATAGCCACTTCCCCAACTAGCACCAGCGGGATTTAATGTTTCGGAAATAGATGAACTAATTGTTTCTATAGTTCCATCTGTTCTAACGATACAAGTATCTCCATCCGCAATTGTGCCAGTTACAACGATATCAACTTTACTGCCCCCCGCTGCGGCGATTTGGTTGGTGATTGTTGTTGCAAAGTTAGGATCATCTCCTAGTGCTGCCGCGAGTTCGTTGAGAGTGTTGAGTGTTTCTGGTGCAGAATCTACAACATTAGCAACAGAAGTATCAATATCTGATTGTGTTAATAGTAGATTAGTCGTGTCTGTCAAATCAGAAATATCACTTGGCACAACAGCTGCTGTGGGAGCAACTCTATTCCAAGCGCCATCGCTTGCACTATATACATATTTTTTAGTTCCAGATGTGAGCGTTTGTCCATCTGAAGGTGAGTTTGGAAAATTTACTGGCATTTAATCAATCCTTTTGTACTGCGAATGCTGGATTTGATTCAGTTAATGTCCACTGTCCATTCGTAAAGAGACACCATTTTCCTTCTGGAATCTCTGGGGGTGCTTTTCTTGTAAATCCAACTGGAATTCCTATCGTTTCATCCGAAACCTCAAAAACTCCACCAAAATATTTATTTCCTTTTATTTTATAAATCTTCATTAGTGTTTTACCTTTACAAAAATTTTATTTTTAATTAATGAACCAGAATTTACATCATTTGGATCTCCAAAAGTTCTTTTGCTAACAGTAGGACCCTTTATTCTGACAAATGCTGCGCTATTAGTGCCAGAAATAAATTTATTGGGTTGGTATTCGGGCAATCCGTGAGATATATTTGTAACTGATGATGGGCCCGCAAGAGACATGTCTACTGGCTCTATATCATCTGATACTGGACCTCTACCTAGAGGATCCCACACCTCTACAACAAATGGCCAATCGTCATTTCCAGTCGTTAGATGGTCACCAGCAGACTCTCTATAGCACCACACCGCGCCGCCGTCTCCCAAAAATCCACCCATCTGCATATATGTACTTCCCGAATGATCTTCATAACGCCTTCGCACATTATTTCCTGCAGTGTTTCCATAGTGCAATAAATCTTGGTATCTGTCTCCATTGTTCCAACAAAGATGAGTAGAAGTAAACGAAGGAGCATATCCAGAATATCTATTCATAACCGCCCGATGTCTTGTGCCCATTTCAATATCGTCATCCGCTGGGGAAATAAATATTTTATCGCCGCCGGAGTTTGGCGCAGTGGTTTGTCCTAAATTACTACTATTCGATACCAACTCGACTGATCCCCAATATGAATTATTTGTTGGGTCGCTTTCAAACGATGGATTCTCATTAAATCTGTATACCCTGTAACCATATGTAAAGTTTCCTGTTACATGAATTTGATAGTTTCCAGAAGGATGCCATTCAACATCGTGTGCCGCAAATCCAGAAGCGTTTGTTAATCTTGTAAATGGAACTGTGAATTTCCTAAGAGAAACATTATCCCAATTTCCATCATAATACCAAATTTCAATTCCATTATTCCCTGCTACACACAAATGAACACCATCTTGATGGAATTTCATTGAATGTACGTTGCTATGATTTGGGCAGTTAATATAAGATGAATTATATGGAAATCCTAAATTAATGTCAAATTCCGCATATGTTATTTGCCCATAACGCCCTGAGCTCTCAGAAATCATATATCTTCCATCTGGAGTCCAATGGGTGCTTTTTAATGAAGAACCTGTATTATCTCGCCAATAGCTGGTGCTACTAATATAACTAGTCAACCAATCTCCATAACCATTTTCTAAATCAAATCTCTTGGCAGACAAATATCCATATCCAGAAAATGCTACAATGTTGTGAATTGGATGAACTATAGCAACCTCGGGCTCCAAGCTATGTTCCGCATATGGATCAGAAGTATTTGGTAGCATTTCATATGCACCATCCACATCATCTATTTTATAAAGTCTCCATATATTATAGTTATAGCTGTTTTCAGCTGTGTTTTCTTGTGATGGGTGTCTGTTTTTCATCCCAACACTTAACAACTGAAATCTACTTTTTGTTTCAGTAGTTGTAGAAGAGTTGGTTTCCACTAATTCTGGAATCATAAACTCCGTTGTTGCGTCATATAGGTCAGAATATTCTGTTCCTTGAACATCCGTTGAAGTGAATATAGCACCGCCAGTGCCACCCACGGCCAACAGATTTGCATCTGAACTCATTTCTTCGAAGTGAGATGAAACGCCGGTGTCTGCCTTTGTCCAATTAGTTAAATTCGTGCTGTGAAATAAATTTCCATCATTTCCTGCTACATACCACTTGGTTCCATCAAATGTCACTGCATTTAAATCGCCATTGAACTCTGCAAGAGTAACTGTTGACCAAGACGATCCACCATTTGTAGAATAGTAAATTTTTCCACTACCCCCAACCGCAACAAATGTATCTGTTCCAGCATCATATTCTACTCTGGTAATTGAACCGCCAACATTACCTCTATCTGATGCATTTGTTTTGAAATCCGCGCTTGCTCTATCTGTAATTTTCCAAAACTTTCCAGTATCGTTGAAGCAGTAAAACTTTGAGTCCGCTGGGCGAAAGGCAACATCTCCCATATTTGAATATTGTGACGTAATTCCTCTCCAAGTATTTCCCTGATCGTGAGAAATATATCCATGCGCTGTACCAATGGCAAGCCAGTTTCCTCCAGATGTAAGGAAATTTCTTATACTTAAAGTGTCTCCGCCAACATCTGGTGTATGTTCAGTCCAAGTTGATAGATCGGCAGAAGTCCAAATAGCATTATTTCCCTGTAGAAGATATACATTGTTTACTGAATCCCATTGTACATCGTAGAGATTTTTTCCTGTTCCCATTGTTTCAGAATGGTCTGTCCAAGTAACTCCATCATCAGTGCTGCTATATAATTTGCTGCTATTTCTACCTACGAATAATTTATTGTTTTGATATGTTATGAAATATAAGCTTGACCCAGTTGGGTCTGGAGTTCCCGCTGATGAAAAAGATTCTCCAGCATCTGTTGATACATGAACTTGTGTCAAATTTGTATTTGAGCTATGAGGAACAAGTGCAAAAAACTTTCCATTGTTGTTAGTACACATTGATCGTGCGTTTTGGCCATGTAGATATGTAATAGAAAATGGAGAAGCACCATTATTTACCATTGACATAGATACGAATTTATCTGTACTTTTCCAGACTTTCCCACTTTCGCTTGTGCTGATTAACCAAGTATCTGTACTTGAATCGTATGCAGCTGCCTCCATACTGACATAATTTCCTGAATCTTGGTTGTTTAGTGCATATTGACTACCTTTTCCATTATCGCCAACATTTACCAAATCAACAGTGTAGGTGTGCTGATCTAAGTTGTTATTATCATCAAATTTTTGAATACGAGTTGTTCTATTATAACTACCAGATGATCTAGAAACCACAACTCCACCACCACTAAACATTTGTCCATAATGGGCATTTTTATTAGTATATTTCATAGTTCCGTCTGATGGATTAATAATCGCGCCAGATAAGCTTACTCTAAAGTTTCCATCTGGGTCAACATATGTAAAAACGGAGTTGTTTTGCCAATGAGAGGGCCGCGTGATCACTTTTCCATGAGTATAAAAATTCCAATCATCATCCCAAGGATCTTTTGTAAATTCCATTAATGTGCCAGTGCCACATGCAAGAACCCATGTTGAATAATCTGCATTGGCAGAGATATCGAGAATGCTAAAGTTAATGGGTATAAATCTTTTTTTCCAATTTATCAAATCATCGGAAACTAAGAGGGGTGTGCTGCTATTGGAGCAGGCATAATATTTATTGTTTATTTTTCTGATTCTATTGTAGGCATCGTTAGAAATATTTGTAGTTGCTCCAACATGATAATCGAGTCTTCCCTGTTTTGTCCAGTCGAGTGATTTTACTACTGTGGCATAACTATGATTTCCAACTAAGCAAACTTCTCCATTGTCTAATGGTAAACAATTGTACATCGTATAGTCATTACTCCAAGCATATTCGAAAATATTCTGAAATTCATCTGATTTTTGATAAGACCAAGACTTCAAGTCTGGTGAGGTCATTATCCAGCCTTCAGTAGGAAGTCCGACATATAAATTTTGTGTAGAATCCCACCATATATACTTTGGGAAATATCTGGCATTCCACTTTCCTTGGCCATATCCAACTTTCCATGTTAATCCATCGTCTGACCATGATATACCAAATACCGCGGCATTTGCTGAGGTTAAGATAAATTTTCCATTCTCATATGTAAATGTTCTATCGCCGCCGAAGCTGCCGCGCAGCGTATTTGGAGATGATAATAATTCCCATTCTTCTAAATCTGTGGATAGCATAGGTACTTTATCATACCTAGCGTAATTGCCTTTTGCATCCCAATATACCCATTTAGCTAAATCAGGTTCCCATTTAATTCTTGGATAATCTGAGTTCAATCTTTGATTTTTACTAGTAAATGAAGTGCAATCTGTTGTTTCCCAAAATTGTGAATTGATGCTACCAACAAATACAAATTTATTTCCATCTGACGCAATATCAACAAAATCTCGTCTATATATGTTCATTGCATCCCAATTATTATTACCACTATCTTGGGGATAATAAACTTTATTGGCATCCACATTTGGCGCCCATACAAGAGTGGAAGATTGTGCTAGTTTTTTCTTATTTCCGTTTGCGTCTAGCATCAACGCATCTCGCTCGTTTTGGTTTTGAACATGTATTATATCTTGATTGTATGGTATATATTTCTGGTCCATATAATTAGCGCCAAAATCAGAATTATCCTTTGCTGGTGGCATTTCTTTTGTTGTCCAGTTAGTTCCATCTGATGACCATGCAACCCATTGATTCGTTCCAACAACCATCCACAAACCAGCACCAGCATTCCATGCTGCTGCCCGCCATGTAGTCGTACTGCTGCCGACTAAAAGAGGGGTCAAGTCTATTGAAGTCCAAGTTGTTCCATCAATACTGTGGGCAATATATCCACTCTCTAGGGGTAGCATATATTTTGGTTGGCCCGCACCGGCCGCTGAATTGAACGCAATTCCACCCAATTTCTTGCTTGCTGGAAGACCATTTGCACCCATGGCAATTGATGTTTTAGTTGCCCAATGGTCATTAGACCATGACATTCCGTCTGGACTGACTACCAACGGCATATTTTGGATTGGATCTATATAAAATCTTGCCTGTCTGGTATTTACACTATCTGTATCGTATATTGTAACCTTGCCGGTGTTAGTGAATGTCGGGGCAGCTGCAGTAGGGTCTGCGCTTACATATGTAGTACTTCCCGACCATAAATAATAATGGGAATTCCAATATCCAACTAAAGTGACTTTACTAGGTATTCCTGAAGTATCTTGTGTTGGATTCATGTAAGCAAAGGATTTGTGAATGCCGCCTGGAGGTATAATATTTCCATGCTCGTATCCGCCCCACATATGCCCTGTGTTTGGATGATAAAAATACTCTACTCCAAACCAACTACTCAGGTTTGAGCCGCTTATCTGGCCATATTTTTGCGAACTTTTTGTCCAAGTCACTCCATCATCAGTACTTCTAAACACTATTCCTTTATGTATAACTACCCAAACGCCGCCACCATATTTTACACCGTTATTGATGCCATAACTTTGCCCAGTAATTCTATCTGCATCACTTCCAGAACCTGTGTATTTTTCTTCCCAATTGATTCCATCAGTAGATCTCATAATACAACAACGGTTTTGTGATAGTCTATCATCACCTCTGCGAGATATGATAAAAACTCCATTTCCAAAACCAACACCGTGTATAAAGCTGTAAGGATTTGGAACTGTTGCATCTGTCCAAGTTGCTCCGCCATCTGTTGAATACATTACTCCAGTAGAATCATAGTATGTCGCCACCCAAACACCATTTCCATAGGCAATTCCTGTGAAATCATCAGCACTAGATGATTTGCTTTCGAGAAGTGTTCCAGTAAAATCACAATGCGTCCAAGTTTTTCCTTTATCTGTGGAGTACTTTGCGCTTTTGTTGTACCCGACTACTACAATACCATTAGAACCATCCCACCCAATAACATTAAAATCTCCAGTGCTACCATGGTCGCCGTTTGCAAAAGTAGTTCCGCCATCAGTCGAGATAATTCTATCTCCAGATGCCATCATCATCACGTTTTGCCCATCGACAATTACATTAGCGTAAGTGTCTGTGGTTGGAGCTGTTTGGGATGTAAATGGAGTTGCACCAATATCTCCCAAGTAATTAGAAAACTCAGGATATTGCGATTTAGAATATATTTTATTTGATTCCAACCAAGTACCTTCTTTATCTGTTACAGATGTAGAAATGTTTCCTAATCCTTCGGGGCCAGGAGACTTTTTCCTAATAGTTCCTATTGGTAGTTTTGATTGATTGATATTGGAGAGTTTTGCCATTTTTAGCTTGCCTTTACATAAGATTTAATATGTGCTTTAGATGTTCCTGTTGGAATTCCATTAATTGTGAAGTTTGTTTCTACTGAACTTGCAATATAAAACTGTGTAGTAGTGTCGAAATCATCAGAAAAAACTTGCGTATTATCTGTAAAACTATTAACAGCCAAAAGTTTTCCGCCACGATTGCCTATTAAAAATAGCCAACGACTCCCAACACTATCATATACAATATCTTTAATAGGTTCTGGTTGGTTCATTGCAACTGGGGCCCAAGAGATTCCATCATTCAAAGAAACTGAGACCCTACCCTTCCTTGTCAAATATATCCATACTCCATTCAAATATCTTAATTTTGTTATATCATCATTGGTTCCACTTTCTAATTGTGTCCATGACTGCGTATCTGTAGAATATGCTAAACCCCCTCTTGTTCCAGCATACATAAATCTGCCATTCCCATAATCAATTGTTACTGGATACGATGAACCATGATTGGTAGTTTGATAAAATGGATTTGATGTTACATTAGACCACCCATTAAAGTTGCCAGAGGCTCCTCGAGCTCCTATATATCCATGACTTGATGCGGTATTACGCTTTTCTAGCCCGACGGCTACAGAATACCAAGTTCCGTTGGACGCCAGTCCAGAAGCAATATCTAATATTTGAGTCACAGGGTCACCCAAACTATTCAAACCTGAATACCCTGTGAATGCACTATTATTATACCACATAGAACTGCTACCATATATGTGCCAAAGCCAATACCCGCCGTCCTCTGTGGCGGTTAGTTTCACCCATCGAAAGCAATTTACGCTCTCATTACTCATTCCTAAAGTTACAGTTGTCCATGTAACTCCATCTGTTGAATATTTTGCAATATAATCTCTTGGATTAATTCCCCCGTCAAAATCGCTATTAATCCGATACATCGCAACAAAATAATAATTGTCATCGAATTCAGACTGTCCATAAGATACACCGACACACCGGGCCCGAAGTTTATTATAGTTTGCGTCACTAGTTTCAACATTTTGGTGTAATGTCCATGTTGGATTTGCCACAGTAATATCTGTGGATGTTGCTGTTGATGCATTCACTCCGTCTAGGCCAATTACCCAAGTTCCAGCCCCATCTGTTGCAATATGAGATGGACGATATTTACTTTTTACTAGGGGAGAATCTACCAATTGTGATTTAGTCACTTTATTATGGCCAATTTTTGAAAATAACTCTGGAAAATCTGCTCTATTTTTTGTTTGATTTGGAGTAATATATCCATTTTTTTCTTCGCCAATTTCTCCTGCTCCACCGACACCTGCTTCGGTGTCTAAAATATCACTTTCAAATGTTCCGATATCAGCCCCAGAACTTCCTAAAAATTTTCTTAATCTGGCCATTAGATTGTTCTCCATCCTAGTGTCGAGTCTACATAAATTAGTTCAACAGCAACATCAGCAACATCGAGAGTTAAATCTTCATCTAACCCCATGATTTTATGGCCATTTCTTGCAACCACATTTGTAAGCAAGTCATTAGCGACAACAATGCCAATATTATCTCCAAGACTTGCTGATGATGGTAATGTTACTGTAGTTGTTGCAACATTTGTTAATATGTATTGATTTCCAGATACTGCTGTCTGGGTTGTTCCAGTTACTATTGATGCGGAAAGACCGCCTCCGCCTCCGCCGCCGCCGCCGAGCAATCCACCAGTATCTGTTAGATCTCCAACATCTGCTGGGATAGTGGGTTTGTTTGTTAAGACACTTCCAGTGTAATTAATATTTCCTGTTAATTCAGAATAATTATCAACCAATAAGTTTGTACTGTCGGTTAGGTCAGAAACATCAGTGACTGTAGTTGCTGGAGTGACAATTTTCCATGCACCTTTTGTTGCATTGTATTTATATACCCGGCCGCTAGATGAGAAGGTTTGATTGTCGCTCGGCGAGTTTGGAAAGTTTACTGGCATTTTATGCTTCCTCTAATTTATTTCTACTATTTATATTATATTATTCTTATTTTTAAGTTTTGTGCTGCAAGAGATTTGATCTTTACTTTGTTTGTTGTTGGAAACTCTGCTTCATAATCAGTACCATTGATTGCTTGTTTTATCAATGCATCTGCCTGATATCCAATAGTAACACCATCCGATAGTGGAGATGTACCAGATGCCGCATATGGCGCAATCATTAAGTCTAATGTGTCTCCAAGAACATAGTGGTTTGGATCTGTGACTGCTTGGAGTTGTGCCTTGTCCATTCTGTTGAATGACTGAGCGCCAAGAGCTTCTTGGAGTGTTGCGTGTTCGTTGTTGTTTGTACCATCTACCCAAGTTTCTGATGTATCATACACAATTTGGGTTCCGCTAGTAGTGTATTGATATATCACCCCACCAGTCATATTACTGATATACATTTTTGAACCATCATTATTAAAGTTTAAACTTCTAGGATTGGAGATGGTTCCTGATACGCTAAAACTAATACTATCATAAGAAATTGTACTTAAATCATATGCGGTTGAAAGGCTATATTGATGAACTGAATCAGTAACTGTACCTATAATAAATAGTTTAGTTCCATCGCTGTTAAATTTGGTGTCGGTTGGAAAATCGCCCGTGGCAACAACAACATTTATAGAGTCATAACTAGCAGTTGATATATCGTAAGCAGTTGATAGGCTATATTGCTCAATCCTATCTTCGTTCGTGATATACATTTTTGTACCATCATTATTAAATATCATTCCATTCAAACTGACGCTCGCTGTGCCAGGAGAATTATTAGTAATAGTGAATGTCTTGCTTGTATCTCTAGACACTCCTGCACCGGCAAGATCGAATCCACTACTGAGACTGTATTGATATATGGTATTATTAACAACTCCACCAAGATACATTTTAGTTCCTGCTGGATTAAAAGTGATAAATCGCGCATTGGTTTCTTGTATATCTGCTGAATAATTATAACCTATAGAACTAGCAGTAGATATGTCAAATGCCGTTGAGAGTTCGTGTTGCCACGGGACCCCTGTAACAGCAGAGTACAATTTTGTGCCGTCTGAATTAAATGTATAAGCCATTACAGAACTAAACGTTGGATTGCTTGGCGTATAACTTACACTTTCATCTACGGCGTTGGCTATATCATAAGACATATTAACAGAAGTTCCGGCATCATTGTTATACTGCCAAGTTCCAGAGTTATTTCGTGCAATCTTTCTTACACCATCTCCATTCTTGATAACACCCCAAGACGTTCTGTCATCTGTAGAAACTGCATAGAAAACATCACCATCATTCTTGGTTTCATCTGCAACCATAGAATCGAGATCAACCCAAGAAGATGAATTAATTTGGCCAGTAGAACCAGTTAGGACTGGAGAATATATTGGCCAAGATTTGGCAGTTGAGCCAAGATCTCTGTAAATAGAAACGTTTGAACTATCATCCCCAGTTAAATACGTTTTTTGGTCAAGACTGATATAATTTAAAGTACCGTCATAAATATTTGTAGCTGTTGGCGTAACAGTTAGAGCGCTTGTAGAATTATATGGGGTTGGAAAATTTTGATATAGTTTCCTATTTGTGAGAAATTGAGTTCCGTCATTTGAAAAGGCAAACATCCTATCGCCGATTTGTGCATTAGCAGCATAATTTACTTGTGATGAAGTATCTACTGTAGACAAATCCCAAGCGGTGCTAATATCCCAAGAATACATCTTGTCATACCAACTCTCACCGATAAATAATTTTGTTCCTGCTTCATTTATCCAAAACCACCATTGAGCATTAGCCATTTTATCTGATATCAATGCGCCATAGTGAAATGTTCTTGAGCCACTGGATTGATATGCCGCATTACTTCTATCGGCACCTGAATAATTACCATTAACTGCTGTTTGCCAGCAAAGTGTATGATATGTTGTATTATTTCTAATAAATTGATTTCCATCTGGGCTAAACATCATTTGTTTTAGATTGTAAAAATACCCCCATGGGTAATTTGCAACATATGACATAGTTGAAAGATCATACGGCGTGGTCAATTCCCATTTATAAATTATATTGGTGAGCTGTGACCCCTGAGTAAACATATAGTAATAGTCACCATTCGGACTTAAGCAATGTCTTTGGTAATCTCCAACAGTATTACTTTGCCCCCAGCCAGGGAAACTTCCACTTCTTGAACTGGATGGAGTAGTCTTATCATGACCCAACCAATCAAAAGAAGTTTCATAACCTGTTAATTCGATTCCAGAACCATCAGCCTTACCTTGTGAAGATGTGAGTGTCCAAGAAGTAATTGTAGAAGTGTCTGCAAATGCCGTGACTGATTTATAGGTTCCAGAAGTTGCTGAGATAATAGCAGATCCTGAATTGCCGGTAACTACTTTACCTACATCTGCTGCACTAAATGTTGTGGAACTACCTGTTGTATAGTTGTAAATGTAAGTTCCAGTCCATCCATATAATAGCGCTCCATTAGAGCTAAATCTAGTATCTGTAGTGTGACTCGAATTTCCTTGCCAAGTAAAAGAA
>OBMK010000920.1_pt1 | contig 26621 bp, 43 predicted proteins | sample 1539081 | NCBI WGS metagenome assembly OBMK01 (sample SAMEA3355528, study PRJEB22509) | marine metagenome | biome: marine; feature: river plume; material: water | place: USA | collected 2010-08-07 | depth 0.5 m | reverse complement strand
CCATGATTTCAGTAATCATTCTACCGTCTTCAGCAATAAAATCACCAAGGATACGACCAAACTTACCCTTCATATCTTCGCCATTACGCGCGATTTGAGTTTTAAGAATACATTGTTTACCAAGTAATGTTTTAAGTTGTTCTTTAGCTGCTAAGCCAAATACTTTTTCAACTTTGTCAGATGTTCTTGACTCTGGTGTATCAATTCCCATAATGCGAACGCGCTCATCAGCCAATACCACTCCAAAGCCTAATTCAATATCGCAATCAACTGTATCGCCGTCGACTACTCTATTAATGTTTGCTCTATATTCATACATAATTGTTACACTCCTGTTTGATTTCGTTTAAATTCTACTTTGAATACATCAATATTTATAAATAAAAGGAATAGCAAAATTTGGATGCGCGGTTGTGCCTATACTGCATGTATTAACTTGGAGAAAAATTATGTTTGTTAGGAAAGCATTATGCTTATATGCGGTGGCTTTGACCGCAATTTTTATTACTATGGGAACCTCAGCAATGGCGGAAGATGTAGATTGTCCTACAGGTTACGTATGTACAAGATCAGATACTGATAGTAATATCACTTCATCTGGTAGTATGGAAACAACTATTAATCAACCACCCCCTACTGCAATCTCACCACAATTTAGCGCAGGCAATAATACTGACTTATGTACGATTGGTGTATCAGCAGCGGTTCAAACGCAAATCCTAGGTATCTCTGGCGGTGGTACATTCACTGAAGAGAATTGCCAAAGATTAAAGAATGCAAAAACGTTGTATGATATGGGAATGAAGGTGGCAGCTGTGTCCGTGATGTGTCAGGATACTGGTGTTTTTGACGCAATGATGCAAGCCGGAACACCCTGCCCGTACGATGGACAAATTGGTGAAGCAGCCAAACTTGGTTGGGAAACTCACGTTGCAGAAACTAAAAAAGAACTTAAATTAATGGGACCTATAGATGCTGAAAAAGCTGCTCCTGCTATCGGTGCTGGTATACTGGCCTTCTTACTCTTCCTCTGAGGAAAGTAAAAGCATTGTACCATACTATGGCTATACTGGGAATGTTGTTGCAGACCAAGCTTTGCAGTGGTCTATGGGCGACGTATTACCTAAGGGAGTTCCTGGGATTAACATACAAAACGTTATATACCGTTATACGATACAAAAAGAAACTGGAGAATGGGTAACCGTTTTTGTTCAGAATGAAAGAATAGACGGAAATGGATATATATTTAGAGAAAGAGATGATTGGCTGCCGGGTTCTGTATCCGGTATGGAAATTAGTAAAGCTGTTCCTGTAGGTGATATACCAAGAGAATTATGGGGAATGGGAAGTATTGAAGTAGTTGGAGAAGGTAGTGTTGAAGGCGCGAATGTTGTTTACACATATAAAGTTACACCGTGTTATGATCCACAATATGATCCAAACTGCCCAGGATATAAAAAGCCAGTTCCAGAAATTATAGTTTATGACTTAGATGATATTTACGACGTGACAGACGATGATAATGTTGAACTCGACGATCAAGCAGAGGTACAAGAAGACCCTGATGATTTAGAGGATGCTGATAATAAAGAAGCGATGATGAAAGAGGATAAGAGATCTAAAATGAGATTGGAAGATGCAATGGCTGCAGGTGAAACTGCTACATATTTTGCTGAAAACCAACGAATTAGTATAATGAATGATATTGCACAAGCTGCTATAAACAGATCTTATCTTAACGTAACTATTCCTGGTGGTACATATAACGAAGTTATTAATATACCGGATGGAAAGATGCCTGACGCAAATAGTGGCGCTCGCGTTGGTCTCGCACAGCAATTATTACACCAACAAATGGTTGGTATGCAATATAATTTAAACAATAACTAGGAGACAAAATATGTTTAGTAGAAAAATAATTGGTTTAGGTGCAATAGCAGCTATGTCAATTTCTTCAACAATGGTCTTTGCTAACGACACACCTATTAATGGAACAGTACAATCTCGTTGCGTTATTCAAACTGATACTGCAGGTACATATGCTAACCCTAATGCATATACACTTACTACATCACCAACTGACGGCGGTGAACTTGCAGTAATTCGTTTTGACGTATCATTAGCAGACGCCTATTACGCACAAATAACAGCGCCAAGCAGTTTTTCATCATCACCAACTTTACCTGATGTTGTAACTTGGACTGGAGACACGGTAGTGCAAACTGTATCTGATTCAACAGGCATGAGTGCTTATGAATCAAGTAAAGTTGAAATTGGAATGATGGATCGTTACGATCTAACAGCAACAGGTTCAACATGGTTTAAGACTTCATCAGTAGCAGCTATGGGTGGTAATAAAGCATTCGCAGGTGGTGACTATACAGCAATCGTCGTAGCGGAATGCATCGCACAATGAAATGGCGGGAGCAGTAGTTCGGGCGGAAGTAGTTCGGGTGGGAGTAGTCCAACCTGCAGAAGGTTAGGCGGTTGCCCATAATGCTCTAGACTAATAAAGAGGTGAATAACATAATGAGAATAATGAAATATATAATAGCGATATTTTTAATAACTTCTGTAGCCTCGGCTCACGAAATGGTTCCTACTTATCCTAAGATTAGTGGTTCCTACGTAGAAGGGCTGCAGAAAACTACAATGACTATGTTCAATAAGAGAATGGACGTTGAATATTATGAGATAGGTGTATTTACTGAAGAGTGGAAACCTATTCCATTTGTTTCACAATATAAAGTTTGGAAGATTCCATATTTAAGTACCGTTTCGTTTGATATTTTTATAAGAGACCAAGACGCAAAGAAAGTAAGATATATTTGCTCTCAGTCAAAACTTAAAAAAGAAAATACAAAACGTACTGCAGTGAGCTCACGAATTTGCTCACTTGTGAAAAAGGTAGGTGAAGAATGAAAAAGATTATAACATTTATATTAATGATACCATGTATGGCAAACGCTGATAGCAGCTCTGTCGGATTAACACTTCCTGGGATGGGAGCAACATATGGTCAAGATAGTATTCGCGCTGGTGATTTAGATTGTAAGAATTCTATTGGCGGCGCAACGAATTTTGAATTTGGTGTTACTGGGGTTATTGATAATTATTCAAGTCCTTTCAGTGGCGGTGGTAATGATACAAAAGATGTTGGTGTATACGCACGTATTACAATACCACTCGATAAACCAAAGGAACGAATAAACTGCAATTCATTATATCAATTAGAATTGCGTAAAAAGAGATTAGAAGTATTAAAGCTTCAAGCAGAATTAGAACAATTACGAAAATTAAATGAATCAGGTGGCGCTGCATTTGAAAATTAATAGGAGAGCAATATGGCGGACAAAGACTTAGGCGAAGGCATTGAGAACTTTGAAGCTGAGATAGACAATTTAAAAAATACCAAGATGAAATTTTTAGGTATTACTATGACACCTACAACAATCGGTATGTTGTTTGCATTAATCAGTTCTATCTTAGGTGGCCTATATGGTGCTTTCCAAGTATATGACGATTACATGGGTATGAAAGAGATTGTCCGAAATATCGATGTTGATGTTATTGAAACAAGAAATAAAGAAATAGAAGCATCTTTAAATAATGTTAATACAGAGATTACTATTCAATTAAGCGCAATACAAAAACAAATAGACGATGCTGAAAAACGTACAAGAGAAAGTAAAGTCGATACGAGAGAACAAATGAATAATTTGGATACTCAGGCGAGAAGAGTTGAAAAGCTAGTACGAGATACAGAAGCAGAAGTAAGACAGATAATTCAAAATGCTGAAGAACGTTTTGATAATAAACGTGATGCATTACAAAATCAATATGACAATAAAGCAAACAACCTTAGAGATTCCAATGATAGTCGTATGACTGATTTAGAAGGTAAGGTTGAGCGCGACAACGAAGCTTTAAGAGCAGGCATTAAAAGAGAAATGCGTGAGCTTGAAGAAACATTAATGAATAAATTACAGAGAGCATTAGATAACCCATTAGCAAACTAGGAGAACACTATGCAAGGACCACCAAGAACATGTCAAACGTGCGGACATAAATGTCATTGTTATAGACCAGATTGCGATGAATGTGTAAACGATGTTTGCACTCAATGTAAATGTAAAGAAACAGAAACAGATGCACGATCATGGAATGGATACTTAAAATGAAATGGTTTTTATTAGTAGCAGGCGTTGTAATGGGCGGGATAGTATGTCACATATACCAAGAGACAATAATGAAGAGTGAAAATTACTGGGAAACGGTTGGCTCTGATATGGATAAACTGTTAAATCCCGATAAATATACAGAACAAGAAAATACTGAGGTAAAGTAATGTTTAGTAAACAATGCAAAGCTCACCTAGACGAGGTTGGTGAGACTGGATTACAACATGCAAAGGGCGCAATAAAAGCTGCCATTAAACTACAGGGTCTCGTTCCTATTTTATTAATACACGCGATCGCTCCTCGTCTTTTTATTAACACCGCGACTAATACAATGCGCGATATTCTAAAGGATAGACACAATGGAGAGTAAATGTTCATTAATGGCCAAGTGTGCTCAAATAGCATATATGGATGGAAAAGAAGCCAAGGCTGCATACAAAAAAGTTGGTTATACATCACATAAGTTTATTGAAAACGATGGAGCACAAGTTCATATCGTTTCAAATAAAGACGAAGTAGTATTATGTTTTCGTGGTACTGAGCCTGCTGAGTTTTCTGATATTAAAGCTGACTTAAATGCTTTACCAGATAAAGCAGCTAATGGCCATGGATTTGTTCATAATGGTTTCCAAACAGAAATTGAAAAGATTTGGGATCAGATTAGAACTGCTATGGCAAAAATGAAATTAGATGGAAAAGAATTCTATATAACTGGACATTCACTTGGTGGAGCAATGGCTACTATCGCAGCGAGCCGACTGCCATCAACATGTAATGCATTATATACATATGGTTCTCCAAGAGCAGGAACACGAAAATTTGTTAAAAGCTTTAATCATATTCCTCATTACCGTCATGTTAATAATAATGACATTGTACCAAAGGTCCCATTCGCGTTCCTTGGATATAGACACACAACCTCTCCGCGTTATATCAATTACTACGGAAATATTAGAAAAGCTTCCAAATGGCAAAGAGTTAAAGACCAATGGCGTGGAAGATGGCGCGCATTGAAAAAAGGAATGCCTTTCGATGGAGCATATGATCATGGTATGAATCATTATTGCAAATATACGGAGGGTAATGATTAATGTGGGATATGTTATCTAATATGGCAGGAGATCGTTTATGGATCTATACTGCGATAGGCGGGTCTATTATTGGACTCGCGTTTTCGACATGGTTCAGCACTACACGCATGGCGTTATGGTTATACGCTCGATTTGATAGAGGAATGGATTTCTTGGTTGAACGTTGGGGTTGGACATGGTTGGAGCAGCCGGAAAATGCTTGGCGTAAAAAGTATCCGAAAATCACTCAAAAGATTGACGATATGGAAATGCGTCTAAAACACTTAGAAACCAAATCTAATACTAAGATTATTAGACAGAAGGAAACAAAAAAATGAACTGGATTAAAAACAGACTCAAAGAAAGAACCACATGGGACGGCGGAGCATTAATAGCTCTTGGTCTTATGATTTTATTCATGGCACCATTAGCAAAAATCGGCGCAGGCGTCGCGATTGCATGGGGTGCTTGGACTATGTGGAAATCTGAATGATTTTAAATGTCACTGATAGAGCGAAAGACTATTTAAAGAAAGTCGGTAAGCCAAATGTATCACTTAACGTAAAAGGTGGTGGCTGTTCTGGATTTCAATATGAGTGGGGAGTTACCGATAAGGAAGCGACCGTTGACAATTTATGGCTCGACCCAATGGCAGAAATGTTTGTTTTTGGATGTACAGTTGATTACATCGAAGAACTTGGCGGATCCTATTTGAAGGTAGTAAACCCTAACGCAACTGCATCATGTGGTTGTGGTGAAAGCTTCGCCGTTTAAAACGTATGGCTCCCACTGGGGGTCGTACACTAAGTTAGATTATATTGATCTAAACACATATCGTCTATTGTTTTAGTAAGCTCACATAGTTCTGATAATTCATCAACAATACACGAAGTTGCATCTCCTGCTCTTCTACCTTGTATCACCTTTTTAAGTTTTACACCAGTTACTCTTTCCATCGAGTCAAGTACATCGAGGACTGAATAACCTTGTGCTGATCCTAAACATTCATATGGTGTATTCGTTGGTCCAGTTTCTACTGCTTTTACAATAGCACTGCTAAGATCACTAATATGTATATAATCGCGTATAGCAGTCCCATCGCGAGTAGGGTAATCTGTGCCAAAGATTTTAATGTCGGGTAGTTGTCCGTGGCTAGCCATAGCAGCCACACGAATAAGATGAGATGGAACGCCGAGCTGCCGAAATGACCCATTAGTACCAGAAACATTATAAAAGCGAAAAATAGTGTGCCCATTGGCTTTCTCCTTAATTATATCTTCGGCTGCAACCTTTGATCTCGCGTATGGTGATGCCATTTCAAATGCTGAGCTAGTACTGGCGAAAATAAAATTTGGTGTTTTAACTTTTTGAAGTAAATGGTCAGTACCCATAGCATTTACTCTATAATATTCTGATGGTTCTTTAAGGCTTTGTGGTACTACACTTCTGCCAGCTAGATGAACAACAGCATCAAACTTTTGTTCATTATACATTATATTCGTAATGTCTACTTTTTCAAACAAATCAATAAAGGATACATCATTACATTCGCCGTGGAAATTAATATCCCATCCTTCAACATAATGCCCTTGTTGTTTCAGTTTGTAACAAACATGGGATCCGATGTACCCTGTTGCGCCAGTGACTAATACTTTCATTATAAATAACCTTGTATGAAAAATGTATTTATCATAACTTTGACTATGTTACTGTCAGCATGTGTAGGTGAGCAAGCTCGTGTACCGCACGTTCACCTCCCTATTAAACATACATTAACTCACAAAGCATACGCTTGGCTTGGATTACAAGAAGTCAGAGATCGCGATGTTATTAGTAAGTTGACTAGTGTAGATCCGGTAACTACTGAGTGGTGTGCAGCGTTTGTTAATATGGTTTTAATCCAAAATGGACACCCTACTTCAGATGATGTAAGCCCTTATCCATTAATGGCTCGTTCGTTTTTAGAATGGGGAAACCCAGTTAATAAACCTGAGCAAGGTGATGTAGTCATCTTTACTCGTGGGAACAGTGGCTGGCAAGGGCATGTCGGATTCTATGTAAGTACCAAGATTATTAATGGTCAACCACATTATTCCGTGCTCGGAGGGAATCAAGATGATGCCGTCTCTATTAAACAATACCCTGTGTCAGATTTAATTGGCATTCGCCGTTCTCCAGTAGTTATTAATGGTACTCGCAGCCGGACTCGAACCGGCACGCCGTAAGGCACAGCATTTTAAGTGCTGAGTGTCTACCATTCCACCATGCGAGCACTCTATTCCATATTGATACAAATTGCTTGTTGACCAGCTTTAAAATATCCATCACCTTTACCAACCTCGATTGAAAGAGCATCTCGTGCTAGAAAACAATTTTCCATTGTATCAGCAACAGTTACCTTTTCCACGTATGGCATGGTGTCATAAAAATATATAAAAACTAGTATCCACATTTCGTATCCTATTCTGGTGATCCCTGTAGGACTCGAACCTACGACCTAGTGCTTAGAAGGCACTTGCTCTAATCCTGCTGAGCTAAGGAACCTAATTCTTTATGCAGCCTTTTTAGATTGAGTATCAATTACATCGGCTTTTAAAACCTCTGCTACTTCGTTAGCTGCATTTAGAGTTTCAAACTCTAAGTCAATTACTTTTGGTGTTTTAAAATTATTATTTGCAGGTCCGACCATTATAATATGTTTTACTATTTTGCCATCTCTCGTTAACTTAAACATCGTCTATTGCTTTCTGAATTAAGTAATAAGGAAGGTTACCTATAGCAATATAGGACGGCCAGAAAAATATATTCCAAACTATAATTTCACTCAACGTTGAAACCTCAGCGCATATTCTTTTCCACCAGAACGGAAGTGAATAATAGAATGACTATATACATCACGTTCTTGGTTTATATATGTAGTACGCGTTCCACATTGACGCTCGTTTTCATATCCAACGATTCGTTGTTCTGTTCGAGATTGGTTTTTATCAGCACCAATAACTCCTCCTAAGACCGCACCAGCAGCAGCTCCACCGTCATCTCCGGTAACTCCCTTTCCAAGGAGCCCTCCGATAATCATACCAAGTAAGGCGCCACCACCTGCATCACCTTGCACTTGCATGGTTGAGTAGATAGGTACTTTAACGTTTTCACAGACCTCTTGTGTACTTGGTACTGATGTTACTATGGTCTTATTGTAGTCGACAACTCGCACTTTGCTTGGTTGTTCGGCCATAGTTGTGGTAGGTGCCGCCAGTGCGGTCACTAGAACTAGTGGAGCAAGTGCCACACTAGTATTCTTTAATTTGTTAAACATAAGGTTGTTCTCCATATGTAGTTTCCAAATCAGTAATTGGTTCTGATCCTTCAGCCTCTAATACTAGGTCAAGATCATCAGTGAAATCTCTGCTATCCCAATATTTATCTGTTAAATCCGTTAACGACATAGAGAAACTATCCTCAATGTTATCAATGCCCCAGTCTCTGATGTCAGAGATTAGCAAATCTTCAAAAGATGGTGAGTAATCAATATCCATTATAGAACCTTCCTTGCATACTTAATGACTTGAATATCTACAGGTAGTAGATTTTTCATTGAGCCTGTTTCAGCCATTTCTTCACCGATACGTGAGAAAGCATTTAGAATTTCTAAAGGTACATTCATATTCAATCCATCTTCGGAAAAACTCATCATCTTACGACCAAACGCAGCGATTTTACGTTGCTTTACAGTTTGCTCGAAGAATGTTAGATTAATTGAAGCCATATTGATTCTCTTTCCATTTGTTTATTTAATTAATATAACCGATTCTATATAGAATGTCAACGGTTAATTTCACTTTATTTAAAAAAAGCTTCTTACTTATGACCCATAGAGGATTTGAACCTCTACTCCCCTCTGCAAAGAGTTTCCGCAATATTGCAGTATGTACGTCGCGCCACCAATGGTGAGCCATAAGTAAAAAGCCTTGGCTGGGAAGGTAGGACTCGAACCTACAACCTTTTGTACCAAAAACAAGTGATCTACCATTGATCTACTTCCCAATTCGTTGGTCGGAGATAGAGGATTTGAACCTCTGACCCTCTGGTCCCAAACCAGATGCGCTACCAGACTGCGCCAATCTCCGTGTATCAACCGTTACCTTTGCTGCCGTCTTCTATCTAGTAGGTCGTGGCCTCTGCGTCAAGTAACGGTTGATACGATTAATATAACTGATTCTAACAAGAATGTCAATAGTTAATTTAAGCAATTCCAAAATAAACTGAAACTAAACAACCTGCGATAACTCCAACTAAAGCACAAGCTAAAGTTCCAAGTTCTCCTTCTGGAGTTTTAGTATCATTAAAGAATTGGCCGATATAACCACCAATGACCATACTAGTTATTACAATTATAAAAAACATTCATATTCCTTTTGTTATTGATTCTAATATAACTGATTCTAACAAGAATGTCAATAGTTAAAGTGAAATTAAATTAGTAAATCTAGTAACTAATGGAATCGCATTTGAAAACGCTTCCTCTTCCCACCAACGATCAGCATATGGTAAATCCTTGTTGTCATCTAATAATTTTCCAAGGTTTTGAGTCATGTATTGTTTTACATGGATCATTTCATGAGCAATCGTGGTAAACATATGTCCAAGATCTCTGTTATCTTTTACTAATATAGTGTACTTACCATCAGGTTCATCAAAGCACATACCGTTGTTTCCAACTATATCATGTGCCTCAATAGATATTTTCCTTGGTAATATACCGTACTCTTTGCATATCCATTTAACAAAGCGAGCTGCAAGATCGTTAAGAGCAGGGTCTTCGGAAATATATACATCTATAATCATCTAAGTCTTTTCTTTAGTATTTCAGTTGAAAAAATTGCCCACATGGCAGCTTCAGTTTCGTATGCTTCACGTTCCCACGGTAGATCCCAATAGTTATCGCCTTTAACTGGTTTACCAAACCAACGTGAAGGTTTACGTCCAACACCAGAAACAAGTTCACCTTTAATATATTGTTTAGCGTGAACCATTTCGTGGAATAGAGTTTTACATATTTCAGTTCTACTCAATGTTGGTTTAATCCCTATAGTGATACCTTCTTTATCGTAATTACAATAACCGCATTCATCCTCAAAGTCGTCCTCAAAGTCAATCTCAATTGTTTCATCGATCTCTAAGAAGTCGGCTGCAAACACCACCATCTTATCCATTAACGGATTTGATACTTTCGATGGTTTACCATAGGTTGAGTAATACATTATAGCAGCTTATCAATTTTAAATTCTAATTCTTCTAGACGCTTTAAAATATGGTCAAACATTTCTTCTTGTGACCAATCAACAATTTCAAAATCCTGAGGAATATAGTTATCAGCCATTGCAGTTTCTTTAAACTCATCTGTTTCTAAAATATTATCCCAAGGCTTTTTAGGTGTTTCGTTTTGTGCAGCCGGTCTAAACCATGTTCTAAATGTGCTAATCATTGTATTTCCTCTAAGTCTAACATAAATTGTTTCTTTGGTGTTGTAGCAGTCCAATAACGAACATCTTTCTCTGCTTTAACAATATCCTTTGATAGATCTCTGACCATTTCATTGGTCAAACTCATAATGTTAATACGTAATAAACGATCAACATCGGCATCAACAGCAGATGTATTCTCAAGGATTTGATTACCTACATCTTTCTTTTTGCGATCCTTAAATATAATCTTATCATTAAGTATAGCTTGAATAAATTCCATTTTGACTTTTAACCAACGAATTTCTTCGGCAGCTTCAATCAATCGTAATTCAATACGCTTTTGTAATACACTCATACGGAATTCGCAGAAGTCTTTAATCAAATCTCTTTCATCATCATACTCACGCAGTTTACCATTTTGGTCAATTACTGTAAGGTTCTCAGATAATGGTTTAGACAATTTAAACTTACGAACAATACGCTCATCAGTCCAAGCATTTGCTGAAGCCAGTTTTAACTTGATTTCAAACTTAAATCCTTGCTTATCGCATTTGTCTTCATAAGAGACGATATCGTTGTCATCTTCCAATCTATTCAATACTTTAACGTATGACTCACGATCATAACCATATGGTACTTCAGTAATTGTTAATACCGTCTTACTGTTACGTTTAAAGGTACCATTCACAATAAAGCGTTTGTTTTCAATATCATACGTGACAGAACCACTAAATTCAGGGAATGACACTGGAAGCCTGTTCGCTATATTACCGTTCAGCAAATATTCACGAACTGCACGAGAGAGATCATTAGGGGACCGTGGAAGTATGTTAGTAGCGAAACCAGTAGCAATACCCTTAGTTCCGTTAGCCAATACCAAAGGGATTACTGGTAAGTAGTATGAAGGAGGCTCATGCTCTGGGTCATTATGTACTGGTGATAGATCCATATCCTTAACATATTTTTCAAAGTTATTATGGACTCGAGTATAAACATAACGTGCAGCGCCGGGTTCCTGTACTAATCGAGTACCAAACGAACCTCTACCTTCAACCAAACAAACATTGTTATTCCAAGTAGCAGCCATAAGTTGACCAGCACCTGCAGCCGATGCTTCACCATGATTATATCCATAATCTGAAATGATACCAGCAACAGCCGATACCTTTTTAAAATCTCTTTTGGAATTCAATAGAGAACTATAAAGATAAAAGCGTTGAACTGGTTTTAAACCATCAATCATATTTGGAATAGCGCGTGACTCAACAGTATACATGGCAAAATCAAGCCATTCGTTTTTAGCTACATGCGAAATTGGATAATCGTTAACGTCAACGTCATCCTTAGTAAATTCTAATATACTCATAAAGTATTGTCCTTTGTGATTCTATAATATTCTATCATACTTTTAACGAAATGTCAACTCAATTATGCCATCATATATTCTTTACGAAGTTGAGAATTTTTACCGAACATCATTTCAAATATTTTAACATCGTCAACTGTAACCGTATCGTATTTTGGTTTGTTGATAATAGTATCATATTCTGATTCTTGAAGTGAACCGAGGCCTTTTATGTAACGATGTTTCCAACCTGATTGATTATCAGTCTTAAATTTTGAAGCGGCTTTATAATCATAGAACCATTCAACCTTATCGCCTTTAGATGAAATCATAATCGGAGTACGAGTAATCTTTACATGTTTTTCAGTTAATAGACGTGGCCAAAACTTATAGAAGAAAGCAATAAGCAGCGGACTAATATGTCCAATACCATCGTGGTCAGCATCAGTTAGTGTAGCAATATTTTGATATGTCATATCATCAATGCTGTTTGGATCGTTGATATTCAATCCAAGAACATTAACCAATTCTGATAACTCTTTATTCTTAAGTACATCAGCAGGTTTCATATCCCACGTATTCATAATAACACCACGCAGTGGATAAGCACCAACTTTATTAGCATCTCTTACTTTGAGCAAGAAGCCCATCGCTGAGTCACCTTCAACAATTTTTAATGTGGCATCAGCACGATTTGCTGAGATGTGTTTAGCAACCTTAACTCGTTGAAGTTTTTTCTGAGCCATCGTGGCTGCTCGTTTGTCAGCTGCAATCTTTTTAGCCAATTGAGCTTCAATGATTGGATCAATAATTTCTGGGTTACTAATAATCTTACGAGCGTAAAACTGGAAGTCTTTACAATCCGCAGCTTGGAAGTGCTCACGAACGTTAGTCATTGGATTTGTCAGACGTTCTTTAGTTTGCGAGTCAAACTTTGGATTAACAAAGTTACGAGCAAATAATACAAAGGTCAATCCACCTTTAATAGTATTCTTTGCAACTTCAACTTTATATTTACGTTTGACCATTGTTACCAATTCATCAACGATACCATTCACAACGAAATCAACGTATGTACCACCCATTCGAGTATTCACACCATTAATAAAGGAGTTAGTTCGGAAACCATCTTCTGACGTAGTAAAGAAGAACGAAACATTTTCATTTTTCTCAATTACAACATTTGGATTAAACAATGCTGAATACTTTTTCATATCGGATACTGAAATCTTTTTCTTGTTGAAAGAGAACTTGATTTCAGGAAAAGCCATTTGTAAACTCATTAAACGATCTTCAAGTAATTCAATCGTATCCAAGTTAGCAAGGTTATCAGTTTCAAAACAATCAAAGTCTGCAACGAACGATACCTCAGTACCAGAACCATTTTTATCTCGTTGAGTTACATTAACGTTTTCGCCGCCGTTTTTACAAGTAACCATAATCTGATTACCTTTTGACCACGTTTTACCGGTAAACTTTGATGAAAGGAAATTAGTAGCAGCTGAACCAACACCGTTAGTACCAATCGTTACACGTTCATCGTCAAAGGATGTACCGGCATTTACTCGAGTCCAAGCAGCCACTGGTCGAAGGATCTTTTCTTTACTGGTTTCGTCGTATATCTCATCTTGTGGAATACCACGACCATTATCAGTAACGGTTACCATATCCATATTAATAGATACATCAATTTTATTTGCATGTTTAAAGTTAGTACGAATTGCCTCGTCAATCGAGTTATCAAGGATTTCGTCAATCATCTTAGAAAGCGCAGGAACATACTTTGATGTTTTCCATTCGCCTTTTACAAAACGTTCAACTGATTCTTGAGAACTTGAGCCAAGGTACATACCAATACGTTCTCTGACGTGTTGACGTGCGGTTAAAATTCTAAAGTCATTACTCATATCAAAAGCTCCATTATTTCGCTATATTATATATAGCCTATCCAGTGTGTGCTATCATCGCAGGGATCGTCCATGCAATTTTCCTTTGTTGTGCAGGGAATACTATTTATTTAGAATCAGTAAACCCTATTTAGATAAATACTACCACAGTTATAAACAAATGTAAACAGGAAAATGTATAATGAACACTAATTTTTTATCTCCTATTGGTTTTACAGTCAATGTCAAACGATTACCAAACGTAGAATTCTATACTCAAAGAATGCAAGTCCCAGGTGTAAGTGCTGGTGCAGCGGAAACGCCAAACCCTCTAAGTACTCTATATAATACGCCTGATAAATTGTTGTACCAAGAATTAGATCTAAGTTTTATTGTTGACGAAAACATGGCAAACTACTTTGAATGTTTAGATTGGATTGAAGCTATTACGTCACCAGTAGAGCTCGCTCAGTTTGGCAGATTAGCGAAAACAGACGACGGTATTGTTTCTGATATTTCTATCACTATATTAAATAGCCATAAAAATCCTAACATCAGCTTTACGTTTTTAAACTGCTTTCCAGTATCGTTAAGTCAAATCACTTTAGACGTAACACAATCTGATATTCAATACCCAGAAGCGTCGATGGTATTCCGATATGATAGATTTACTCATACAAAAATTGGTTGACATTCTAACAAAACTGTGATAGAATACTAACTATATACATTATGAGAGGTTAACATGAGTACTGACGACATTAGTGAAATCTGGGCTGAAGATGCCACAATTGATGAAACACAATTGGCACAAGAAGCAAAAAAGATCCCGCAGCTTCATTCCAAATATTATAACATGTACTATAAAGAAGCACTTAAAGTTAAAAAGCTTCGTTACGATTACAAAGTACTCGAGTTTGATAAACGAGAATGGATCAGCGGTGATATGGCTGAAGAAGATTTGCGTGAACGTAATTGGAAACCTTTTCAGAAAAAAGTTATGCGTCAGGATATGGATAAGTATATCCAAGCCGACTCTGATATTATACGCATGAGTTTAAAAATTGACTATCATAGCTGCAGAGCAAACTTTCTCGAAGATATTGTCAAAACAATCCACAGTCGTAACTTTATTATCAACAACATCATATCAGTGATGAAATTCCAAGCTGGCGATTACTAATAAATAGTATCGTATACAATGGAGTAAATTATGTCAGATGTGATTAATGTTGAACAAATCAACGCAGTGTATTTAAAAATTAATACTGAGTCTAGTGTTAAGTTTGAACTCGAAGCATACTTTAGATTTCAACCTCAAGGTTATCAATTTTCCCCCGCATATAAGAATAGAGTTTGGGATGGATGGATTCGTATTTTCCAACCACTAAAACCTGTACTTTATGTAGGATTATTTGCTAAGCTGCGGAAGTTTTGTGAAGATCGTGGATATGAGTTAAACGCACCAACGCATTTGATGGAAGGCGAAACAGTTCCTGACGATTATGGTTATGAGATTGCCAAGGAAGTTAACTGTAAGTTTGAGCCACGCGATTACCAAAACAAATATATCGTTGATGCTATACGTGATAGTCGTTCTTTATCTCTATCGCCAACATCTTCTGGTAAATCACTTATCATTTATTTAATCCAACAACATTATTATAGAGCGTTTGAGCATCGTACTTTGATTATTGTTCCAACGATATCATTAGTACATCAGATGGCTGGCGATTTTATTGACTATGGTTGTGATCCATCTCACATATATAAAATTCAAGGTGGTGTTGATAAAAATACCATTGCACCAATTGTTATATCTACTTGGCAGTCTTTAATAAAAGGACTTAATAAAGATTGGTTTAGTCAATTTAAAGTAGTACTTGGAGATGAAGCACATTTGTTCCAAGCGAAATCATTACAAAAAATTATGGAAGGACTCGACGAATGTTATTATCGACACGGATTTACCGGTACGTTAAAATCAGAAGAGAGCAAAACTCATAGACTGGTTCTTGAAGGTTGCTTTGGTTCTGTTCGTAAGCATGTTTCTACTAAAGATCTTATGGATGACGGTACTATTGCTGACTTTAACATAAAAGCAATTGTATTATCTCATAGTATCGAAAACAGAAAAGCATTTAAAAAGGCATTAGGCAAAGTACAGAATACAAGTCAAAAGTATCCTGCTGAAAGAGAATATTTAACGAATAACAATAAGCGTAATATATTCATACGAAATCTATTGTGGTCACTTAAGGATCAAAACAATTTGGTTCTATTTGACTTAGTAGAGAAACATGGTAAAATATTAGAGCCAATGTTACATAAAGAAGGTCGGCAGCTACATTTTATATATGGAGCCACTAAAGGTACTGAACGTGAGCGAATTCGTCATATGATTGAGAACGATCCTATTAAACAACACGATATCCTTGCATCGTTTGGTACATTCTCAACTGGAATTAATTTGAAGAAACTTGATAATGTTATCTTTGCATCTGGATCTAAATCAGAAGTGAAAGTACTTCAATCAATCGGTCGTGCCCTAAGAAAGGGCAACGATGCCGATAAAGCTACGCTTTACGATATTGCTGATGATTTGAGTGTTGGTGCCTACCAGAATTATACGCTACAACATTTCCGGAAGCGTATTGAAATATATGGGACTGAACAATTTGAAGTTAAGATTTATACGGTATCTATATAGTTATTATTAATTAGCATAAAGCTATTATACCATACCTAAAATACCATGTCAATAGAAAAATGCATAGACAGTGAAAATAATTAACTATTGACATTATTTAATTACTATGTTATTATTATATAGAATCCAATAGAAATATTAGAATTCCAAATTTAAAATAGGAGGCTGGCTGACCATATGGCAAAAAGAGCTAAAAGAAATTATGTTAATAATGCAGACTTTTTAGAAGCATTAATCGCATATAAGAAAGCGTGCACCGAAGCAGAAGATGCTGGTGACGAGAAACCAAGATGTCCGGACTACATTGGTAAGTGCATCTATCAGATCGCAACAAGACTTGCAACAAAACCAAACTTCAGTGGATATTCGTATAAAGATGATATGATTTCAGATGGTATTGAAAACTGTCTATTGTATATGGGTAACTTTAACTCAGAGAAATCATCTAATCCATTTGCATACTTTACTCAAATTATTTGGTACGCATTCCTACGTCGTATTCAAAAAGAGAAAAAGCAGATGTATATTCGCTTTAAATCATCTCAAGTTATGGTTGCCTCAGGCGGTACATATTCTGGTGATGAAGTAAATCTAAACCTTAACACTAATGTTGATTATATGAATTCATTTGTCCAAGATTATGAGGATAAGATTGCGAAAGATAAGGCAAAGAAAAAAGCATCAATAGAAGAAGCTGCCGAAGCTGAAGCAGCTAAAGTAGAGGATCCTAAAGAGTGAAGGTCGCTATAATTACAGACATGCATCTTGGTGTGCGTGGCGATTCTAAAGTATTCCTAGATCATCAAGAAAAGTTTTTTAATGAAGTGTTCTTTCCACATTTGGATGAGCATAACATCAAAACAGTATTGGATCTAGGTGATACATTTGACCGTCGTAAATACATCAACTATGTTACGCTTGATAGAGCAAAAAAGTTTTTCTTTGATGAACTACAAAAACGTGACATTGAATATCATGCAGTCGTAGGTAATCACTCCGTATATTATACAAACACAAATGAAGTTAACTCGATGAACTTGTTGCTCCAAGAGTATACAAATTTCAATATATATCGTGATGAACCTGTCGAGTTGACATTTGGGTCAACCAATGTTATAATGGTACCATGGATTACAAAAACAAATTCTGAAGTATGTTTGGATGCCATTCGTAAATCAAATGCTCATATATGTATGGGTCACTTTGATATTATTGGTTTTGAAATGCTGAAGGGCGCGATTTGTGATCATGGTCTAACTAAAGAATTGTTTGATAGTTATGAACAAGTTTATTCTGGTCATTTCCACCATCCATCTGAATATGGTAACATCAACTATCTTGGTGCTCCATATGAAATGACATGGTCTGATTATCAAGGTAAACGTGGCTTCCGTATTTTAGATACTGAAACGCGTGAGTTGGAATGGATTTTAAACCCTTTCTGTATTTACCATAAAATTGACTATGATGATGCTGATATGACTATTGAGGATATTGCTCATTTAGATTTGACTAATATTAAAGACTCGTACATTAAGGTTATTGTTAAGAATAGAACTAATCCATACATATATGATTTGTTTTTAAATAAACTTACTGATGCTGGTGCAACTGACGTTAAGTCGATTGAAGACTCGCTTAACTTAGGTGATGCTGGCGTTGATGAAATACTTGATGAAACCAAGGATACTAAAGATATATTACATGATTATATTGAATCTATTGATACGAAATCTAATAAGCAAAAGATTAAAGAATTGATTGATGAACTATATTTGGAAGCGCAGAGCATTTAATGAAGATAACATTTAAAACAATAAAATATAAAAACCTGCTATCATCAGGTAACTCTTGGTCTGAAGTACGCTTGGATCAATTTAGAACTACTCTCATCAGTGGTACAAACGGCAGCGGAAAGTCTACGTTACTTGATGCTATCGTTTTTGCTTTATATGGTAGAGCATTTCGTAAAGTCAATAAGAACCAATTAATTAACACTATCAATGCGCGTGAAGCTCTGGTTGAGATTACGTTCTCAGTTGGCACTGTTAATTATCTAATACGTCGTGGTATCAAGCCAAATATATTTGAGATTTGGAAAGATAACGTAATGATAAACCAAGATGCTGCAGCCAAGGATTACCAAGCTTACCTTGAGCAAAACATTCTTAATCTAAATTATAAATCTTTTAATCAAATCGTTATTCTTGGTAGTGCAACGTATGTTCCGTTTATGGAATTACCTGCTCACTCACGTAGAGAAATCATCGAAGATTTGTTAGATATTCAAGTGTTTAGTACTATGAATACATTACTTAAGGAACGTGTATCAGATAATAAAGTTGATATTAATGATAATAATTATCAGATTGATTTAATGGAATCAAAGTTAACTTCTGCTAAAGAACATAACGCGTCTATTCGTAAAATTCGCGAGGATGAGGTTGAAAAGATCCGTGAAAAGATGGCTGTTCATATCAAAGAAATTGAAGATGCCAAGATAGTTATGGATAAAGAACAAGATGTTATTGAAGGTTACGCAAACGAAATCGGTGATAAAGGCGAAACAAAAAATAAATCTGAAAAAGCTAAATCATTACGTCGAGATATTGAAGGACAAATGCGTGCTCACCAAAAAGAGTTATCTTTCTATAAAGACCACGATGATTGCCCAACATGTAAGCAAGGTATTGAACACGAGTTTAAAGCCGGTATTATAAGTGAAAAGGATGGTAAGGTTGCTGAACTAGTAAATGGTTTAGAAAAGCTTGCTGTTAAATCAAAAGAATATGAAGATCGTTTAGAAGTTATCTCTGGTATAGAAGACCAAATCCGAGATGTTAACTTACGTATTGGCGATCAACGAGCCACTGTTAAAGTTGCCAAGAATGCACTGGTATCATATAAGAATGAGTTAGTGTCTGCTGAAGAACAAGTCGAAGCTGTTGATACTACTAAGTTACAAGAAATTAGTGATAGACTTAAGAGTACTGAAGTTAAACAGCAAGAGTTATTTGAAAGCAAAGAAGTACTTACTGTTGTTCAAGCCATGTTACGTGATGGTGGTATTAAGACTCGTATTATTCGACAATATATACCTGTAATGAATAAGTTGATTAATAAGTACCTTGGATCGTTTGATTTGTTTGTTGACTTTCAATTAGATGAAAACTTTAATGAAGTAATCAAATCTCGTTTCCGTGATGCCTTTTCATACGCTTCGTTTTCAGAAGGTGAAAAGCTTAGAATTACTCTAGCAATTATGTTGGCTTGGCGTTCAGTTGCCAAACTTCGTAACTCAGTATCAACTAACTTGTTATTGCTTGACGAAACTTTGGATGGAGCACTTGATGGTGTTGGCATTGAAAGTTTGATTGATACTTTACATAATCTTAATGCAGACGATAACATCTTTGTTATCTCACACCGTGGTCACCAGTTTGGTGATAAATTTGATAATCATATTCGCTTTAAAAAGGTAAAGAACTTTAGCGAAATAACAGCTTAGGAGTCGCTAATGCGCCATAGTATAGAAGATTTAATCAAACGTATAAATGTAATGCAAGAGAAAGCAATCTTGTTACATCGAGTTCGTAATGAATTTGCTGAAATCTCTTATAAGGAATATGACAAGGTAGTATGCCAAAACCTTATTGATGATATTCAAGCTATGGCGCTGGGAATTGCTAATGATAAAGAAGGTGACGAAATTATAACTGAAATGGATTCTTGGAAAGAAAAAGGTTGACATTGCTAACAAACTGTGTTAGTATTATTTTATATTATGTTTAAGGATACACATGTCTAAATTTTATACGTCGGTCGAACGTTACGGCCAAAACATTCTCTGGCGCGGTTATGATGCTAATGGTAAAAGATTTGCCAAGAAGGTTCAGTTTGAGCCTACATTATATTGTAACACTAAAGATAACGCACCAAGCGATTTCCGTTCGCTACAAGGTGACGTACCTTTGATGCCAATGAAACAAGACAGCATGAGAGATGCTAAAGAGTTTATTGAGCGTTACAAAGATGTGTATGGTATGACTATCGCTGGTAGTTCAAATTATGTTGCACAGTTTATTCAACAAGAATATCCCGGAAATATTAAATTTGATCCAACTAAAATCAATATCGTATCATTTGATATTGAGGTTGACATCGCGGACGGTTATCCTGATGTTGATTTTGCTGATAAAGAAATTACATCTATCGCTTATAAATCTTCAAAGTCTTCTGACTACCACCTACTCGGTCGTAAAGATTATGATAAGTCTAAAACTCTACTTGATATTGATCCAGATAACATTCACTTTATGAAGTTTGATACTGAGCATGCTTTGCTCAAACGCTTTAAAGAGTTATGGATTAATGACTATCCTGATATTGTTACAGGTTGGAACGTAGAATACTTTGACATTCAATACATTATTACTCGTATGAAAAATCTATTTGGTGAGGAATGGGTAAAGGATTTATCTCCTTGGCGCAGCCTCCGTCCATCTGGTCGAGAGTTCTTTGGCAAAATGCAAAACACATATCAGATCAGTGGCATTGCAGTTGTTGACTATATGGATTGTTTCAAAAAGTTTGGTTATAAGTATGGACCACAAGAGTCGTGGAAACTTGATCATATCGCATATGTTGTACTTGGAGAAAAGAAATTAGATTACTCTGAGTATGGTAACCTTAATGCGTTGTATGAACAAAACCCTCAACTATATCTTGACTATAACCTTAAAGATACGTGGTTAATTCAAAAGTTTGAGGATGAAACCTCGCTGCTTCAATTGGTTATGACGGTTGCTTATGGTGGCGGTGTAAACTACAATGATGCATTTGGCACAGTTGGTATTTGGGAAACAACCTTATATCGTAAACTAATTCTTGATGGTCGTGTACCACCAATCAAAGGTGGTCCTGGGCAACGTGCTGGCGATCTTGTTGGTGGTTATGTTAAAGATCCAAAGGTTGGTATGCATCCTTGGATTGTATCTTTTGATTTGAACTCTCTGTATCCACACCTTATGCTACAATATAATATGTCACCAGAAACATATCTTCCTGATGAACGAGATTTCGTCAACCAAGATATGGTATTGAAAGGTACGTATCAATCTGAACATAAGAAGATGTCAGTAGCAGCCAATGGCGCATGTTTTACTAACGAGTTCAAAGGTATTATCCCATCTATCATTGATGAATATTATGGTAATCGTAAAGTTATTAAACAAAACATGTTGAAGGTTGAGCAGCAGCTCGAGGATGCAACTGATCCAAGTGAAATCAAACGGTTGAAACGTGAAGCAAACCAATTACACAATGCTCAAATGGCTATCAAAATTGCTATGAACTCTTTGTATGGTGCCACTGCTAATATTTACTTCTTGTACTATATTAACGATATGGCTGAAGCGATTACTACATCTGGTCAATTATCAATTCGTTGGGCTCAGAAATCAGTAAATGATTATCTCAACAAAATATTAAAAACCGATAAAGACTATATCGTTTATATTGATACTGACTCTATCTATGTTGATATGGCTCCTATTGTTGAAAATGCTTTTGGTACTGTCGATGTTGATCGTAAGAAAGGCGAAGAGTTCCTTGATAAAGTTTGCCAAATGAAAATTGAACCAGTACTCGAAGCTGGTTACGATGTGCTAGCTAAAAAGATGGGTGCTTATCGCCAAGCGATGGGTATGAAACGAGAAAAGATTACTGATAAGTCTGTGTTCATTGCTAAGAAGCGTTACATCATGAATACTCTTAACTCTGAAGGTGTTCACTATGATGAGCCTAAGGTATCAGTAACTGGTTTGGAATCAGTACGTTCATCAACGCCAGAAGTATGTCGTGAAGAGTTAAAGAAATCGTTTAAGGTTATTATGAACGACGGTGAAGAAGCAACGCAAGACTTTATTGCTAACTTCAAAGAAAAGTTCTTTAGTCTTGGCGCAGAGGATATTGCTAAAAACTCTGGTACTGATAACATTGATAAGTATCGCGAGAGTGGATCTCTGTACAAAAAAGGTTGCCCTATGCACGTACGTGGTGCTATTCTATATAATCATTATATGAAACAAGCCAACTTGCAAAAACGTTATAACGAAATTAATGGTGGCGATAAAATCAAGTTCGTATACCTTAAGACGCCAAATCCAATCAAAGAAAACATTATATCATTCCCAGGTGTATTACCACCTGAGATGGAGTTGGTTAAATATATTGACTATGAGAAACAATTTGAAAAAGTATTCCTAAGTCCGTTAGAAGCCATACTTGATGCTGTCGGTTGGACAACGGAAAAAGTAAACACTGTTGACAGCTTTTTTGTATAGGGGGAAAATAGAATGAAAACTAAAGAAGATGTAGAATACAGGCTCAACCTAATTACCAAGGAACATGCTAAACAGCATAAAATGGTTGAAGCGTTGGAAGCTGAAAAGGCACCAGAAAAACATGTTAAAGCTGCAAAGGTTAAAAAGCTTAAACTTAAAGATGAAATAGAATACTTGTCAAATTTAAAAATTGGTTGACATATATGCTATACTGTGATACGATTGTAACATCAACTAATAAAGGATTATAATATGAGTGACTTTTCTAACGATATGTATATGATGCATAATCAGTTTGGCGTACGTGAATGGTTTGAAGCCAACAAAGATAACAAAGACTTAATGGACAAATACCTAAAGTTTCGATTATCAATGTGTAAAGAAGAACTAGACGAAACGATGGACGCTATTGAAGCCAAAGATCCTGAAGAAATCGTTGATGGTTTGATTGATATGTGTGTCTTCGCTATTGGTACACTTGATGTATTTGGTGTTGATGCAAATATGGCTTGGAATAAAGTTTACGAAGCAAACACTGCAAAAAGCGTTGGAGTTAAAGAAGGTCGACCTAATCCATTTGGTTTGCCTGATTTGATTAAACCTGAAGGTTGGACTGCTCCAAGCCACGAAGGTAACCACGGCGATTTAAAGAAAGCTTTATAATATGACAATTCCAAAAGGTGCTAAAATGGATTTATTGCGTAAAGCTTTGCAACAAGCTGGGCTTGAATACGCGGTGATGAAAAACCACGAGGATAGAATGGTAACAATTAATGTTTGGATAGAAGATAAAGATTAAAGTACCATTTTGAGCCTTATAAATAATGTCGCTATTAGAATGATGTAAAGTCATATGATAGCGACATTTTAATGTGAGCGACAGGGTAAAGCTGTCAAACAAAGGAGAAACAAATGGACCAACTCACTCTATGGATGGTAGTAGGATTTATATTCGCTGCCTATGCGGTTATCGCAAACGATTCAGTACAAACTCTCGGTACTTGGATTGCATCAAACAACGAGAAATTTCATTGGACAACAATGTGGGCAGCGGCAAGTTCCGTACTGCTATTTGCTATTTGGTATGGATGGTATACATATTTCGGAGATATTAGTTATGGACGACTAAACAAAATACCATTCCAAGAAGTACAATGGTACCACGCTTTGGCGCCGGCAGTACTATTAGCATTAACACGAGTCGGTGTTCCAGTATCAACTTCATTCTTAGTCTTATCGGCATTTGCTAGTACATTCGTATTAGAAAAAATGTTAATGAAATCAATGATGGGTTATGCAGTGGCTGCAGTAGCAGCGTATGTAATTTGGATAGTCGTAAGCCGGCTTTTAGATGAAGCAAAACCTGTTAAAGATAATCACAAAGTTATGTGGCGAGTAGCTCAGTGGGTTACTACTGGATTTTTGTGGTGGACTTGGCTTAGTCATGATATGGCTAACATCGCTGTATTTTTACCAAGACAACTTGACGTATCATTAATGATTATGATTAGTGTTGTGTTCGTTGGTGGACTTGGTATTATGTTAAAAAGTGGTGGAGGTAAAATCCAACAAATCGTATTAGAAAAACATAACACTCGTTACGTTAGAAGTGCTACAATTATTGACTTAGTTTACTTCGTTATTCTATACTTCTTTAAAGAACTTAACGATATTCCTATGAGTACTACGTGGGTATTTGTTGGTTTGTTATGTGGACGCGAACTAGCTATTGCTTCCTTTACTGGTAAACAAAAGTTTAAAACAGTGTTTCCATTAATTGGTAGAGACTTCTTTAAGATGATGATTGGACTAGGAGCCTCACTTGGTATCGTATTACTTATTCATTATGTATTAGTACCAAATGGTTTTTAAAAAATAAATTAATTATTTTACCATGTTAGCGGTATCACTGCTGATTTAGGGATCTCCTATAACATAAATAATACTACATTGTTTAATATTTGGAGGTCCCACCATGTGCTCACCAGAAGTACGTAAAGAAGCCAACCGTTTGAATTGGATGGTAAAAGGTCAACTAATTGATAAAGCAGAACCTGACTCTGTAGTTGAATACCTTTATGATAGTTATTTTAAAAGATTATGGGGCAATCACGAAAGATGCCAATATGCCGAAGAAGGTTTCGATGCAGCATATGAATATCGTGTACAAGAACTCCTTACCGCAGAAATGAGACATGTAGCTCAACTTGGTTACGATTAATTTCACATGAAATGAAATTAACTATTGACATTCCCGTATTTAGTTGGTATATTAGAATCAACAAATAAAGGAATATATAAAATGTCTACAGATTTACGAAACGTACCAAACTTATCTTCAACTACTGAATTAAACCAAACTCGTTTTTGGGGCGGACAAGATCGCAAGCAGTGTGTTCAGATAACACAGAAAAAACCTCGTGGTTGGGAAAAGCCTACTACAACAAATGGCTTTTTTAACCATATAGATTTGACTCGCGAACAAGCACGTCAGTTGGCAGTTGAATTGATGTTGTTTGCTGAAGGTCGTGAAGTAGAGGAAGTATAATATGTTTGTAGTTAAATCAAATACATTCCCGTCACAAATCATTGGATCGGCTTCTCGAATAGAAGACGCACTTGCTATGTGTAGTACCGTTGGTGATGAAGTAGGTAATCACGTAAGCAATATAAGAGAACTTACCAGTTTTGATGAATACATTGGTCAACACAATGGTTATGTTTGTGTAAACGAATTGTACGAAGACGACGAAGGCTTTTATAAGAATACATATATGTATGGAGAACTCGTATATGCTAATGGCGAAAACTTCGTAAAAGATGCAAAAACTTTAGATGGATTATCAAGTAATTCATTCGCATCTTGGAGTGAAGCTGAAACATTATTTAAGAAAAAAGTTGATATGATACGAAATTAACTATTGACATTCTTGGTAGAATCAGTTATATTAGAATCAACAAACAAAGGAATATACATCATGACTACATATACTACAAAAAACCGCAACTCAACTTCATACCGTTTTACTGTAAGAATGGTTGAAGGTAAACCAATCGCTGAAGATCAAGCTGCAGTAGATGGTCTAAGAACCGTAGTTAAACTTGGTAACTCTGCATATCCTAATGAAACAAAAAAGTATGTAAAGCTTCAAGGTCGTGGACCAAGAGGTCATAATGGTCGTATGTATAACCAAGGTCTGCCTCTTCCATATGCTACACATGCTGATGTATATGTATATGAGCGTAATCGTTATAACAATGTTTGGAACTAATTATGGATTTAGAAATACTTCAAAAATTAGATAAGATGGAATTGTCTGAAGCACGAGCAGCAGCCAATGATCTTATTGATGTAAAGAAAACTAAAAAAGTTGTACACAACAGACTTATCTATGATTTAGATAAAGCCAATAGTGCACGTGAAGTATCACGTATTATGTGGCAAGTATATATGTCTGGTTCCGGTTATGGAACTATTGGTTCAACTTGGAAAAAGCACTACAACAGTGTCTGATTCTATACAACTCCCGCTAAAACTCCCAGAACCCCTTATCCTCGAATTAAACGAGGGTGAGGAGTTTCACATTCAAACTATGGCACGAGAAATGTTCGAGTGTCCA
>OBMK010000918.1_pt1 | contig 26628 bp, 7 predicted proteins | sample 1539081 | NCBI WGS metagenome assembly OBMK01 (sample SAMEA3355528, study PRJEB22509) | marine metagenome | biome: marine; feature: river plume; material: water | place: USA | collected 2010-08-07 | depth 0.5 m | reverse complement strand
ATTAATTTTCTCAGGTTCTGAAAATTTGAAAGTAGTTCTATCACTTCTTGAAAGTGCAAATGAATAATTATTAAGTGAATAAATCATAAATGAGTCAATTATTAAGTGGTAAGGTAAAAGTAACTCGTCCTCAAGATGTATCGGAGGATAGATATGAGTATCTGCGATTAAATGAGGCGGAACCAAACTTTGGTGTACCTGAAGCCGGCTTAATAGATACGGGTTCAGTTGCACTTATCGCTACTGATTATGAGGGTAATCGTTTATTTGTTACCCGAATTCAATTAGAAGAATATAGTGGTTCATTTAGTGGTTCATTCCAAGGGGATGGTTCGCAATTAACAAATCTACCCGATACAAATACATTAGTAAGTGGTTCTGCATCCGCTTCAATTTCACCAAGCACTGGATTCTTAGTAAATGTATCTTCATCTTTCGATGGGGATATTGATGTTAATGGTGATGTTCGAATTACTGGTGATTTATATGTAGATAATAGAATTGTAGCAAGAGAACTTCTTGTAGAAATTATTTCATCATCAATTATTTTCTCATCTGGTTCAAACCGATTTGGAAATACAACCGCAGATTCACAAGAACTTACTGGTTCGGTTGGTATTACTGGTTCTCTTAATGTAGATGGTAATACGAATCTAACTTATAATGTAGTTGTTGGGGAAAATTTAGATGTAAGTGGTAGTGTTAACATTGGCGGTGATTTAAGTACAAATAACATTACCGCATCATATGTATCATCTTCATTCTTTGAAGGAGATGGTAGTAGATTATTCAACTTACCAGCGGCAGCTGAATCATCAAGAATCGTTGATGGTAATGTAACCGCATCCGTTAGTAACGAAGAAGGATTCATAGTAATTTCAGTAGATAGTGGTTCACAATTTACTGGTTCACTATTCGTAAGTGGAAACATTGAAATTAATAGTGGTTCATCATTCTCTGGTAGTGGTGAAAATCTTTTCAACATCCCAAGAGCAGCATTAACACCTGATGCACTTTTATCATCCTTTATTGTTAGTGGTTCCGTAACCGCATCGGTTGACCCTAACGAAGGATTCGTAGTAACCTCAATTGAAAGCGGGTCTACCTTTAGTGGTAGTATCTTTATGGCTAGTGGTTCATTCATTAGCTCATCTGGTAGATTATTTTTTGATATCCCTCGTTCTGCTCTTACTGAAGATGCACTTTTATCTTCATTCATCGCAAGTGGTTCAGTTACCGCATCAGTTTCACCTGATGAAGGATTTGTAGTAACCTCAATTGAAAGTGGTTCCACTTTTAGCGGAAGTATCTTTATGGCTAGTGGTTCATTCATTAGCTCATCTGGTAGATTATTCTTCGATATTCCTCGCTCGGCACTTACTGAAGATGCTTTATTATCTTCATTCATTGCAAGTGGGTCTGTAACGGCATCAGTTTCACCTAATGAAGGATTTGTTGTAGAATCGGTAGAAAGTGGTTCTACCTTTAGTGGTAGTATCTTTATGGCTAGTGGTTCGTTCATTAGTTCATCGGGTAAATTATTCTTCGATATCCCTCGTTCAGCACTTACTGAGGATGCATTATTATCTTCATTCATCGCAAGTGGTAGTGTAACCGCATCGGTTTCTCCTGATAAAGGATTTTTAGTAATATCTGAAGATAGTGGTTCAACCTTTAGTGGTTCAATTTTCTTATCATCTGGTTCATTCTTTAGTGGTTCGGGTGAAAAATTATTTAACATTCCCCGTTCAGCATTATCACCTGATGCATTAGTATCATCTTTGATAGCATCTGGTTCAGTAACCGCATCTACATCACCTGATAGAGGTTTTGTTGTAGTATCTCAAACAAGTGGTTCTGAATTTACTGGTTCGGTTGATGTAAGAGGTAATATTATAGCAACTGGAAATGTATCAGCATCAATCTTTAGTGGTAGTGGTGCGGGATTATTCAATATTCCTAAATCAGCACTTGCTGATGAAGTATTAATTGCAACTCAAATTTCAACTGGTTCTGTAACCGCATCGGTTTCTGATGTATATGGATTCAGAGTAGAATCTTCACTAAAAGGTTCTGAATTTACTGGTTCTATTGATGTTACGGGTGATATACGATTAAATTCGGGTTCAGTTTTTGTAGCTAGTGGTTCTTACTTTAGTGGTAGTGGTGAAAAATTATTCAATATTCCACTTTCGGCACTTGCTGAAGAGGTAGTAGCATCAACTCAAATTGCAGAAGGTGATGTATCCGCTTCGGTTGACTTTAGAGATGGATTTATTGTTAAATCCATTAAGAGTGGTTCATCATTCCAAGGAAAAGTATCAGTAACTGGTTCTTTATTTGTTAGTGGAAGTACAATCGAAATTTACTCTGGTTCCTTTAGTGGTAGTGGTGCTAAATTATTCGATATTCCGAGAGCAGCATTAACACCGGATGCATTACTCACTCCATTGATTGTAAGTGGAGCAATTACCGCATCGGTTTCACCTGATAGAGGATTTGTTGTAGTATCGGTAAATAGTGGTTCTGAATTCACTGGTTCGGTAGAAGTATTAGGTGCTGTAACAGCATCCGCATTCAAAGGTAGTGGTAGAGATTTAACCAATGTTTCGGTTACAACTATGAGTACTGGTTCCGCAACTGCTTCCGTAAGTGCTGATGGTCAATTTAATGTAACATCACCGCTTGGTACAAATATCGATGGTTCGATTACTACAACAGGTAATATTACAGCGGCTTCTTATGTAAGTGCATCTACTTTCAGAGGTAGTGGTGCTGAACTTACTGATATTGTTGCTACTGAAATTGTAAGTGGTTCGGTATCTGCTAGAGTAACCCCTGAAGATGGATTCGTAGTAACCTCGATTGAAAGTGGTTCATTCTTCGATGGTGATGTATTCGTAAATGGTATTGTACAAGCTGGCTCTGGAAATTATTTTAGTGGTAGTGGTGAGGGATTATTTAATATCCCAAGAGCAGCACTTACCGAAGATGCTTTGGTAACATCATTTATTGCTAGTGGTTCGGTAACGGCATCTACTTCTCCAAACTTTGGATTTAGAGTAGAATCAGCTGCTAGTGGTTCTCAAATTACTGGCTCACTTAGAGTAAACGATACATTACAAGTAACATCAACTGATGTTAGGGCAATTATAGGTAAGTTTTTTAGTGGTAGTGGACAAGGTTTAACTAATATCCCCCGTTCGGCTTTAACCGAAGATGCACTTATTTCAACATTCATTGCGTCTGGTTCGGTAACCGCATCTGTTGCACCTAAAGATGGATTTGTAGTAACCTCTGTTACAAGTGGTTCTACTTTCTATGGAGAAGTTAGAGTAGCAAGTGGTTCATCTTATAGTGGTAGTGGTGCTAAATTATTCAATATTCCAAAATCCGCAATTTCGGATTTGGACACATCTAAAATCTTTAGTGGTTCAGTTACCGCATCAACATCTCCACAAAATGGATTTGTTGTAACCTCAACTGTCAGCGGTTCTACTTTCTATGGTGAACTCAGAGTTATTACTGGTTCATCATTTTCTGGTAGTGGTGCTAAATTATTCGATATTCCAAGAACTGCACTTACTGAAGATGCACTTCTTTCCTCATTTATAGCAAGTGGTTCGGTTACCGCATCAACATCTCCAGATAAGGGATTTGTGGTAACATCTACTGCAAGTGGTTCAACATTTAGTGGTTCGGTATTCTTATCATCTGGTTCATTCTTTAGTGGTTCAGGTGAGAAATTATTCAATATTCCAAGAACCGCATTAACACCTGATGCATTACTATCTCAACTTATCGCAAGTGGTTCAGCAACTGCATCTATTTCACCTGTTGAAGGGTTTGTAGTTAACACTTCATCTTCTATTGATGGTGATTTGACAGTTACGGGTAAGATTACCGCAACTGAGTTAAATGTAACCTTCATTAATTCAGAAGTAATTTACTCATCGGGCTCAAACATCTTTGGTGATAGTTTAACCAATGATACTCAACAAATGACTGGTTCCGTTGAGGTAACTGGTTCATTGACTGTTGACGGTGTAATTACTGGAGATGGTAGTGGGTTATTCAATATCCCACAATCTGCACTTACTGAAGCAGCAACATTGATTGCTAGTGGAGCAGTAACCGCATCGGTTGACCCTGATGCTGGTTTTGTTGTAACTTCGGTTGAAAATGGTGCAACATTTAGTGGTTCAGTATTCCTATCATCTGGTTCATTCTTCTCTGGTAGTGGTGAGAACTTATTCAATATTCCGAGAACCGCATTTAGTGGTGATTCATTCAGAATCGCATCTGGCTCAGTAACCGCATCTGTTTCACCTGATTATGGATTTGTGGTAGAATCGGTGGACAGTGGTTCTATTTTTAGTGGTAGTATTTACTTATCATCTGGTTCTATCTTTAGTGGTAGTGGTGAAGGATTATTTAATATTCCGTTATCTGCATTATCCGAAGTATCATCATTCATTGCTAGTGGTAGCGTAACCGCATCGGTTTCACCTGATTTTGGATTTGTAGTAACCTCAGTAGAAAGTGGTTCAACTTTTAGTGGAAGTATTTTCCTAAGTAGTGGTTCCTCATTCTCTGGTAGTGGTGAAAACTTATTTAACATCCCTCGTTCAGCTCTTACTGAAGATGCATTGATTTCAACTGAAATCAAATCTGGTTCAGTAACTGCATCTGTTTCGCCTGAATTTGGATTTGTAGTAATATCTGAAGAAAGTGGTTCTACATTTAGTGGTTCGGTAGTTGTAAGTGGTAGTGTTGATGCACAAATCGTAAGAGCGGAAGAGTTATCTGGTTCATTCTCTGGTTCATTCTTTGGAGATGGTGGCGGATTGACAAACATCCAATTAGCAAACTTATCTTTAGAGATTAGTAGAATTGCAAGTGGTTCAGTTACTGCATCTACTTCACCTGATGGGTTTATAGTTGAATCAACTGAAAGTGGTTCATTCATTAGTGGTTCTGTTGAAATCACTGGTAGTTTAACTGTAATTGATGGTATCATTACCGGTGATGGTAGTGGACTTAGAAATATCGATATTGCTAACTTAGCAATTGATTCATCTCGTATCTTTACTGGTTCAGTAACTGCATCGGTTCAGCAAGATGGATTCTTTAGAGTAGGTGATGGTTCAGAATTTAATCCTGTTAAATCTGAATTTAGTGGTTCTGTTTTTGTATCTGAATCATTATATGTAAATCAATTTATATTTGGTGATGGTACTTACCTACAAAATGTAACAGCAGCGGCTTCTCCAAGAATCCAAAGTGGTTCGGTAACCGCATCGGTTTCTCCTGTTTACGGATTTAGAGTAGAATCTGCACAAAGTGGTTCTGAGTTCACTGGTTCGGTTAACATTAGTGGTTCTATATCAGCATCACTTTATGTGGGTGATGGTAGTGGGTTATTCAATATCCCACCTGAATCTATTGAAGGACTTGAGTTATTCAAAATTAACTCTGGTTCTGGTATTGCTATTATTGACCCTGATAAGTTAGATGTAAATGTACCAATTACCGCATCCCTATTCCAAGGTGATGGTTCTGGTCTATTTAACATTCCTGCGGAATCTCTTACTGACCTTAAATTGGACAGAATTGAATCTGGTTCAGCAGTTGCACTTATTTCACCAAATAGAGGTTTAGAAGTAAATGTTGATGTTAACTTATCTCAATCATTATATGTAAGTGGTGGTATATTCGTAACTGGTTCTGATGTTGTATTGGCATCTGGTTCATCCTTTGTGGGTGATGGTAGTGGATTAACAAATATCAACATTGCTAACTTATCATTTGAAACTTCACTTTTACAAAGTGGTTCAGCAATTGCACAAATTTCTCCAAACCTTGGATTTGTTATCAATGTATCATCTTCAATTAGTGGAAACTTAGATGTTACTAATCAAATTTACGCACCAATTATTCGTGGTGGTGAAATTAGTGGCTCATTATATGGTGGTTACTATGGTGAGGGAGATGCGGAAGATAGAGATATTCTTATCTTTGATGCTAGTAGACAGAAATATGTACCTGTACCTGAATCAACTCCAACAACTGCGGTTCCATTTAGTAATGTAACCGAAGTAACAATTGTTCACAACTTTGATGTAGAATATCCAATTGTTCAGGTTTACGAAACTGGTTCAAACGGAATGATTATTCCACAATCTATCGAACCAACTGATAACAACACTGTGGTAGTAACCTTTAGTGGTTTGACAAGTGGTTGGGTAGTTGTAGGTAGTGGTGGTTCTAAGATTAGTGGAGCAATTAGTGGTGATAATGTAATTGGTATCGTACCATCTGCATCAAGAGCAATCACAGCAGCAACTGCTGATGTAGCATTGAATGTACAGGGTATTGATTCAGAATCTTTAGCATTACTTAACGATTTACAAAACTTTGTAAGAAACGAACAAACCGCATCAATGACGGTGTTGAGTTCTTCTTACGCAGTAACCGCATCATTTGCATTAAATGCTGGAGCTGGTGGAGGTGGAGATATCAGTAGTGATATTACCGCATCTATGCAGGTTGGAACCGCATCTCTTGCTTACTTTGCATTAACTGCATCTTACGCATTGAACGCTGGACAAGGTGGTGGAGATTTAACTTCAGACCAAACCGCATCGATGTATGTTTACTCAGCATCATTCGCTTCAATTGCGGAATACGCATTAAACGCTTTAGAGGGTGGTGGTACTGGTTTCCCATTCTCCGGTTCAGCGGAATTAACTGGTAGTTTATTATTAACTGGTAGTTTAGGAATAACTGGTAGTGTATATATCAATACCTTAGAAAGTGGTTCATCTAATTTCGTAGTTACCTATAACGAAACAACTGGTAGATTAGAAAAAAGAGATATTGAAGCCGCTCAAGGAGCAGATGGTACTTCTGGAACTTCTGGAACAAGCGGTACTTCTGGTATAAGTGGAACCGATGGTACATCGGGCACATCAGGTACATCAGGTACAAGTGGTACAAGTGGTACAAGTGGAACTTCCGGTACATCTGGAACATCTGGAACATCGGGTACTTCTGGAACAAGCGGAACTTCTGGTTCAGATGGAACATCGGGTTCGTCTGGTTCAAGCGGAAGTAGTGGTTCATCGGGTTCGTCTGGAACTTCTGGAACAAGTGGTACTTCTGGAACAAGCGGAACATCAGGTTCATCTGGTTCAAGCGGTAGTAGTGGTTCAAGTGGAAGTAGTGGTTCTTCTGGAACTTCTGGTTCTTCGGGCTCAAGCGGAAGTAGTGGTACCTCTGGTTCATCTGGCTCATCTGGTTCAAGCGGAAGTAGTGGTTCATCTGGCACATCCGGTTCATCTGGCTCATCTGGTTCGTCTGGAACAAGCGGAAGTAGTGGAAGTAGTGGAACATCGGGTTCAAGCGGTTCTTCTGGAACAAGCGGAAGTAGTGGAACATCTGGGTCATCTGGAACTTCAGGTACATCAGGTTCATCAGGTTCATCTGGTACTTCTGGTTCAAGCGGAACTTCTGGTTCTGATGGCTCTAATGGTACTTCGGGTACTTCTGGAACAAGTGGTTCATCTGGAACATCAGGTACATCTGGTTCAAGTGGAAGTAGTGGAACCTCTGGTACTTCTGGTACAAGTGGTACAAGCGGAACATCAGGTTCCTCTGGAACTTCTGGTTCTTCTGGTTCAAGTGGAACTTCGGGTTCTTCTGGTTCATCTGGTTCGTCTGGAACTGCTGGTAGTAGTGGTTCTTCTGGCTCATCTGGTTCATCTGGTAGTAGTGGTTCTTCTGGCTCATCTGGTACCTCTGGTTCATCGGGTTCAAGCGGAACTTCTGGAAGTAGTGGTTCGAATGGTTCATCGGGTTCATCTGGTACATCAGGTTCATCTGGTATAAGCGGAACCTCAGGTACCTCTGGTTCTTCTGGTACAAGTGGTGAAAGTGGTTCTTCGGGAACTTCTGGAACCTCTGGGACAAGTGGAACTTCGGGTATAGATGGAACCAGCGGAACATCTGGAACTTCTGGTACTTCTGGAACTTCAGGTTCAACAGGTTCAGCTGGAACTTCTGGAACTTCTGGAACTAGTGGTACGAGTGGAACATCTGGTGAAGCTGGTAGTAGTGGTACTTCGGGTACCTCTGGAACAAGCGGAACTTCCGGAACCTCTGGTACAAGTGGTACATCTGGCACATCGGGTACTTCTGGTACCGATGGAACTTCAGGAACCAGCGGAACATCAGGTACATCTGGTTCAACTGGAACCGCTGGTACATCTGGAACTTCTGGAACAAGTGGAACAAGCGGAACTTCTGGTTCCGATGGAACATCGGGTACTTCTGGTACAAGTGGAACTTCAGGTTCAACTGGAACCGCTGGTACTTCTGGAACAAGCGGAACAAGCGGAAGTAGTGGTAGAGATGGAACTTCGGGTACTTCTGGTACAAGCGGAACTTCAGGTTCAACGGGAACTGCTGGTACAAGTGGAAGTAGTGGAACTTCTGGAACATCTGGTTCAGATGGAACATCGGGTTCATCTGGAACAAGTGGTTCATCTGGCTCATCTGGTACAAGTGGAACAAGCGGAAGTAGTGGTTCATCTGGTACTTCTGGAAGTAGTGGTTCTTCTGGTACAAGCGGTTCTTCTGGCACAAGTGGAACATCTGGAACTTCGGGCTCATCTGGTTTAGATGGTACTTTATTTGGAAGTAGTGGAACTTCAGGTACCTCCGGTTCGTCTGGAACCTCTGGTTCATCTGGTACAAGCGGTTCATCTGGTGTAGATGGTACTTTCTTCGGAACACATGGTACAAGCGGAACTTCAGGTTCAACTGGTACATCTGGTTCATCGGGTCAAAGTGGTACTTCTGGCTCAAGCGGAACAAGCGGTACCTCTGGTTCATCTGGTATAGATGGAACTTATTTTGGTTCATCGGGTACTTCTGGGACAAGTGGTTCGACTGGTACTTCGGGTTCAAGCGGAACAAGCGGAACCTCTGGTTCATCTGGTGTAGATGGTACTTTCTTTGGAAGTAGTGGTTCATCTGGTACTTCTGGAACAAGTGGGGTGAGTGGAACCTCTGGTTCGGCTGGTACTTCTGGAACAAGCGGTTCTTCTGGTATTGATGGGACATTCTTTGGTTCTTCTGGTACAAGCGGTACTTCTGGGGCTGGTTCTTCTGGTACATCTGGTTCTTCGGGATTTGATGGTACCTCTGGGACATCTGGTTCTTCTGGTATTGATGGAACATTCTTCGGAAGTAGTGGTACTTCGGGTACTTCCGGTGCTGGAACTTCTGGTACAAGTGGTAGTAGTGGTACCAATGGTTCGCACGGAACCTCTGGTTCTTCTGGTTTAGATGGAACTTTCTTCGGTTCCTCTGGTACAAGTGGTACATCTGGAGCGGGTTCATCGGGTACATCTGGTTCATCTGGCACATCTGGTACAAGCGGTTCATCTGGTTTAGATGGTACTTTCTTCGGAAGTTCAGGTACTTCGGGTACTTCTGGAGCTGGGACTTCTGGAACTTCGGGTTCTAATGGTTCCTCTGGTACATCTGGAACCTCTGGTTCTTCCGGTTTAGATGGAACTTTCTTTGGTTCTTCTGGTACTTCTGGTACTTCAGGTGCTGGAACTTCTGGTTCATCTGGTGTAAGTGGAACAAGCGGAACCTCAGGTTCTTCTGGTTTAGATGGTACATTCTTCGGTTCTTCTGGTACTTCTGGTACTTCAGGTGCTGGAACTTCTGGAACAAGTGGGATTAGCGGAGAGAGTGGTACTTCTGGTACAAGTGGAAGTAGTGGTTTAGATGGAACTTATTTTGGTTCATCTGGTACTTCGGGTACTTCTGGTGCTGGAACTTCTGGTACAAGTGGAGTTAGTGGAACATCGGGTACTTCTGGTTCTTCTGGTGTGGATGGTACACTATTCGGTTCATCTGGTACTTCGGGTACTTCGGGTGCTGGGACAAGTGGAACATCGGGTTCATCTGGAGTAGATGGTTCTAATGGTACCTCTGGTTCTTCTGGTGTGGATGGAACTTTATTTGGTTCTTCGGGTACATCAGGTACATCAGGGGCTGGAACTTCTGGTTCATCTGGTCTAAGTGGTTCAAACGGAACTTCGGGTTCATCTGGTGTTGATGGTACTCTATTTGGTTCAAGTGGTACTTCGGGTACTTCTGGGGCAGGTTCATCTGGTACATCTGGTTCATCTGGTATTGGGACAAATGGAACTTCGGGTTCGTCTGGTGTTGATGGTACATTATTTGGTTCTTCTGGTACTTCTGGTACATCAGGTGCTGGTTCTTCTGGTACTTCGGGTATTAGTGGCTCATTTGGAACTTCGGGTACTTCTGGTTTGGATGGAACATTCTTTGGTTCATCCGGTTCGTCTGGTGTAGATGGAACTTCTGGTTCATCTGGTATTGATGGATTGAGTGGTACTTCTGGTACTTCGGGTTCGTCTGGAACAAGCATCACCCCAACTGGAACAACTGATAATGGTGTATTAACCTTCATCAATTCAACGGGTGGAGTTCAGGTTGAACCAAACATTACATTCGATGGTTCATTGTTGGATGTTACTGGTGCAGTTGAAGCTAGTTCTTACATCTACTCAACAAACTTCAGAGAATTGTTCTCTAATTTGGGTAGTGGTGGTTCTACAACAATCAACTTAACAACCGCTAACAACTTCCAATATACGGTTACCACAACTACAACATTTACATTCTCTAACCCACCATCAGGCCCAAGAGCATTTGGTTTCACATTTGCACTAATCAATGGTGGTTCACAAACAATCACATGGCCAGCATCAGTTAAGTGGGCTAGTGGGATTGCACCTGCGTTAACCGCAAGTGGAACGGATATTTTGGTATTCTATACTTATGATGGAGGAACATCATATTATGGATTCCTATCAGCAGCAAATATGAGTTAATAAAGTTATGAGTATAGCAAGAAGATTAATATCAAGTGCAGGGGGAGGTGATACCGAACCTTTCAAATTCACTCTAAGCTTATCTGGTGGACAAGTTTACGAACTTCCATTGGTAAGTTATTTGGGATTGGAACCCAATGTCATTGTTGATTGGGGTGATGGGACAAGTGATACCTATATCACAAGTTCAACTGATGTTGGTAGATATCATACCTATTCTTCTGGTGGAACTTATCAAGTTTCTGTTATTGGGTTTATGCCAGGATTTAGGGTTGACAATAGTTCTTACCGATTATTATACACTTCGGTAGATAGCTGGGGAGATGTTGGTGTAAGGAGTATCAACTTTTATGGGTGTGCTAACTTAACATCGATTCCAGGTGGAGCAGTTGGATTGGGAAGGGTAAGTGTATTCAATAACACCTTTAGAGGGACTGGATTGACTTCAATTCCATCGGATTTATTCCAATATTCATCAGTTGCTACTCAATTTGTAGATACTTTTTCGTTTACTGGAATTACAACAATTCCAAATAATTTGTTTGATAATTCACCTAATGTATCAATATTCAACTCAACATTTAATGCATGTTTATCGCTGGTAAGTGTACCAAATGAATTGTTTAGATACAACACTCAGGTTATTAACTTTTCATCGGCATTTAGAAATTGTAGAGCATTAACTAATATACCAACATTTCAGTATAATCTTTCAGTAACAACTTTTGCTAATATATTTAATATGAGTTCTACCACAAATGGTTCATCGAATTGGGGAACTGTTGAGGCACTATGGGATAGGGAACCTGAACCATTGGGAATAAACGCATTTAATAATTGTACTGGAATTACGAACTATGCAGTAATACCTGTAAATTGGAAATAAGGAGATAGAGTTATGTATATAAAAATAAAAGATGGAATTATAACATACCCCTATACGATTGGGGAGTTAAAATCAGAAAATCCAAATGTAAGTTTTCCTCAAGCTATCACTAATGAAGTTTTGGAAAACTTTGGTGTTTATCCAGTAGAATCGGTTGAAGTAACTGATGATTACACAAAAAATATAGTGGAAGGAACTCCAACACTATCTGGTTCGGTATATATTCAAACTTGGAATATAACCGATGCAACTGAAGAAGAAATTAATATTAAAATTGCAGAAAAGTGGTTGGAAGTTAGAGATATGAGAGATTCTTTATTATCTCAATCCGATTGGACTCAATTCCAAGATTCACCAATTAGTGGTTCCACTTTAACTGAATGGCAAACATATAGACAATCATTAAGAGATATAACATCTCAATCAAATCCATTCGATTTAGTTTGGCCTTCCAAACCAATGTAGTAAACAAAATTTGTTTATATTTATACCTATAAAGAATGGAATAGATTACAATGAGAATAGACCAACCCAGTTTTTCCGGCTCAATTACACAAGCTCCTTCGGCATATGCGGACTTAAGTGGTTCGTTTACGGGGAGTTTTACTGGGTCATTTAAGGGTGATATTTCGGTAGATACAGCAGAGTTTACTAACCTAAGTGTAAGAGATTCTCTTGCAATTGGTTATGAGAAAGATGTAAATACCGAATATGTAATTGTTGCTAGTGGTTCTATTTCTATTAGTGGTTCCGTTGATTTACAAGGTGGTGGATATAATGTAGATGGAGTAAATGTGTTAGATTCAGCAATCGCATTTGCAATTGCATTAGGATAAAAAGATAAGATATGGCAAATACATTCAAAAATAGTATAAAAGGACCAGCTGGAACAGCTGGTTTAGTGGCTTATACCTGTCCTGCCGCAACTTCAGCAACGGTGATTGGTGTAAATGTAGCAAATATTGTAGCACAAAATATCCAAGTAGATGTTCAGATTACTGATAATTCTGCTTCGGTAACAAAATATTTAGTGAAGGGTGCAACCCTTCCTCAAGGTTCATCAACGATTTTAGTTGGTGGTGACCAAAAAGTGGTATTGGAAGCAAACGATTCTATTACTGTAAAATCATCGGTGAACGCATCGGTAGATATTGTGGTATCGGTATTAGAAATTACATAAAGATAGAGATTAATGGAATATAAAGGTAAGAATCCGAATGGTATAAATCAGATTAGCCAAAGTTTACTATCGATTGATGTAAATGGGGTTGAACAAGCACAGGTATCGTTAACATCAGTAGATATCAATACGAATCTATCTGTTGCTGATGGGGTATCCGCTAATACCTATACCGGTTCTGCTTTTAGCGGTTCATTCATTGGTGATGGTTCTGAGTTAATCAATATTCCTTTTGAGGGATTAACTCCAGATGCTCAATCTAAAATCGAAAGTGGAGCTGGGACTGCTCGTATTTCAAACGATAAACTTTCAATCAATGTAAATACCGATGTAACTGGTTCAATTTTAGCAACTGGGACAGTATCGGCATCTTTCTTAGCAGGAGATGGTTCTCAAATTACAAACATATCAGCAACTTCAATTGGTGATATTGATAAATTAAAATCAGGTTCAGCTCAAGCGGTTATCTCACCCAATAGAGGTTTAGAGGTTAATACCGGAGTTGTAATCGAAAAATATTTAGGAGTTAGTGGTTCAGCGGTAATTGGTTCAAACGCATCTGTTGGTGGTGATTTGAATGTAGCTGGTAAGATTACATCAACCGAACTCCACACAACATACATTTCATCATCAGTAATATTCTCATCTGGTTCAAACAAATTTGGTGACCAAGCTTCTGATTCACATCAGTTCACTGGTTCGGTTTACATCAAAGATGAGTTAAGAATCCCAGCATACGCATCAAATCCTGCTGGCGGAGAAACTGGTGATATCTACTACAACACTGTAGATACAAACATATATCGTTACACTGGTACCCAATGGTTACAAGCTGCTGGTACCGCTGGTACTTCTGGTACATCGGGAACTTCTGGAACAGGTGGTTCTTCGGGTACATCTGGTACGAGTGGTGTGAGTGGAACTTCTGGAACAAGCGGAACCTCAGGTACTTCTGGAACTTCTGGAACAACTGGTTCAGCTGGTACTTCGGGTTCGTCTGGAACCGCTGGTACATCTGGAACAACAGGTAGTGGTGGTACTTCTGGTTCTTCTGGAACAAGTGGAAGTGGGGGAACATCTGGAACCGCTGGAACATCTGGTACTTCTGGAACAAGTGGTGAAAGAGGAACATCTGGTACCTCAGGTACAAGTGGAACATCTGGAACTTCTGGAACAAGTGGTAGTGGTGGTACATCAGGTTCTTCTGGTGTAGGTTCATCTGGTACTTCGGGTACAAGCGGAAGTGGTGGAACATCTGGTACTGGTGGTACTTCTGGTACCTCAGGAACTTCTGGTACATCGGGAACATCGGGTTCATCATCAACCGCTGGTAGTGGTGGTACTTCTGGTTCATCGGGTACAACTGGTTCGTTTGGTACATCTGGTTCATCTGGGACAAGTGGTACGAGAGGAACGGCTGGTAGTGGTGGTACCTCTGGTACATCTGGAACAAGTGGTACATCTGGTAGAGATGGTGCAGTAGGTGATGGTGGTTCTTCGGGTACAACAGGTTCGGCTGGTACATCTGGAACATCTGGAACAAGTGGTGAGAAAGGAACATCGGGTTCACCGGGTACATCTGGTAGTTCTGGAACAAGTGGAACAAGTGGTAGTGGTGGTACTTCCGGTACAAACTCAACTGCTGGTACGGGTGGTACATCGGGTTCTTCTGGTACTTCTGGTACATCTGGTACATCGGCAACATCTGGTAGTGGGGGTACATCGGGTACATCGGCAACCGCAGGTAGTGGTGGTACCGCTGGTACTTCTGGGACAAGTGGAACTTCTGGAAGTAGTGGAACAACAGGTTCAGCTGGTACTTCCGGAACTTCTGGTACTTCCGGCACAAGTGGTACATCGGGAACTTCTGGTGTGGATGGAATTCAAGGTTCTCAGGGTACTTCTGGTTCACCTGGAACATCAGGTACAAGCGGTTCTTCTGGAACAGCTGGTAGTGGTGGTTCATCTGGAACATCGGGTTCATCTGGTACAAGCGGAAGTGGTGGTTCATCTGGAACCGCTGGGACAGCTGGTAGTGGTGGTTCATCTGGTACAAGCGGAACTTCTGGCACATCGGGTTCATCTGGTACAAGCGGTAGTGGTGGAACATCTGGTAGTGGGGGTTCTTCTGGAACATCGGGTTCAGCTGGTACAAGTGGATTACTATCCTTAACCGGTACAACTAATAATGGTGTAATTACATTAAATGGGTCAGCACCAAACGCAACCGTTGAAAGTAACCTTCTTTTTGATGGAACAACTTTAACGGTAAATGGTAACCTAAGTGTAACTGGTACAACAACAACTGTCAATACGGAAACTATCCTATTGGCTGATAATATTATTACTCTTAATTCAAACTTTACAACTGGTACTCCAACTGAGAATGCTGGTATTGAGATTTTAAGAGGAGGTTTGGCAACAAAACAATTCTATTGGAATGAAGCAAACGATACTTGGTATGCAGATGATAGTTTTGAAATTGTTGGTGGATTAACAATACATGGTTCACTAAATAGAGGAACCTATACTTCAACATCAAACTATACAACTGGTGCAGATAACATCGTATTAAAAGGTAATGCATCTGGTGTAAGTGGTATCTTCTTTGAATCTGAAAAAGATGGTGTAAACATTAACCACCCATCGGATTTTGGATACATTCAATATTATGCATACGGAACCGCAGCTAGTGGTGAGGCCAATGAATTAAGAATTGGTGTATCAAACGATTCGGATGATATGCTCATATTGAATACACCTGCGTTAAGTGGGGTTGTATTCAGACAAGGAGTATCTACTACCGAATATCCGTTCTTACATTCTGGAAACGCAACATATGCTTGGAATATGGACCAGAATGTTCGTACAACCGATTCTCCAACATTTGCTGGATTGACAGTTGGTGGAATTTCTGTTAGCCCATCAACTTATTTTAGATTATTAAGTGGTGGTACTGGTGCTAGTATCGATACCTATACTGATAACGGATTCAGAACTTTAGGATATAGTGGATATTCTTCAATCTTATGGTCAACTAACGCTGGTGGTTCTACTGGAACTGTCCAAATGGAGTTTGAATACAATACTCCATCTCGTGGATTTAAGATTAGAAACAAAACTGATAATACCACATGGTCTTCAGTTGGTTGGGTAGTAATGACTACCGCAAATCAAGGACACATTAGTGGTACTGTTTGGCATTCGGCAAATGATGGTGCGGGTTCTGGATTAGATGCTGACCTTTGGGATGGATACCAATTCTCAAATTACTTAAACCAAGCAGTTAGAACTTCGGATTCTCCAACATTTGTTCGTTTAACTTTATCACAAGCAACTGGAACTGCTCCTTTAACTGTATCATCTACAACATTGGTATCAAACCTTAACGCTGATTTATTAGATAATCAACAAGGAACATACTACGACCATAGAAGATATACTGATTCTAGCAACTACTTAGGTGGTTATTATGTAAGTGGTGGAACTGAAAAACCAAACAACACTGTATTTGGAGCTGGTAAGTTAAAACTTGCAATGCTTAGTGGTGGTAACTTAGGATTTGGTGGTTCTTGGAATGATGTATTGTGGATGTCATCTTATAGTGGTGGTGATGTAAAACGGAGTTCGGCATTAGTATTCAATAAATATGATAATACAAGCGTTTGGATTGTAAAACAAAACTTTGATTCATCAACTTGGGGTACTGGTTACCTTTTATGGAACTCTGGTAACGATGGTGCGGGTTCTGGATTAGATGCTGACCTTTGGGATGGTTATCAATTTTCGGATTACTTAAATCAGGCGGTTAGAACAACTGACAATGTAACATTCAATGATGTAAATGTTAGTGGTGATATAAAAATGAATGGTTCGGATTCCTACATATGGATGCCGAATAACAATTCATACTCAACTGGATTCTATGACCCAGTTAGTGGCTTAGTTCCGATTCAAGTAAATGGACCATCTGATGGTATTTACATTGGTAATAACGCTTGGTGGAGTTATAACACCGCTAATAACAACAACTACAATGAAAACATCAGATTATTCGCTGCTGCAAATGGTGTATCCGTAATTGCATTTAGAGCTAGTGGAACTGGTGGAACTCCATCTAACTCAATATTGGGTTACTCTGATAGATTTGAAATCAGACAGGGTTCTCAATGGCAGCAAAGAAACTACGCTAACTATGTGGAAGCATATGGTGATTTTAGAGCTCCAATATTTAGAGATTCAAATAATACTGGATATTATGTAGACCCTAACTCTACATCAAATATGTACCGAGTTCAAGTTAATGAGTACATAATTGCAGCTAATGGAAATGGTAGAATTATTTTAGGTGGTAATTTCCATATTGATTCATTCAATGGAAATGATATCTATGTAAACTACTATAATAATGCTAGATTTAGAGTATGGAATGGTTCATCATCGGAAAGATTTAGAGTAGATACCGATGGTATTGTTTATGCTTTCCAAGAATTAAGAACTCCAATCTTATATGATAATAACGATACAACTTATCGTTTTGATGGAAATGGTACATCAGTATTAAACTATACAAGACTCAGAAACGCATACGATTGGGAAGAGAGAAGATTTACTAATCCACAGGGTGGAACATACACTACAACCACCTCTTCGGTAACTGGGGCAATTAGAATATTCTTACCAGCGGATAGAAGAAGGTCTAACACTATGTTGAGAATGACCGTTAAAGTGTACGAATACAACACTGGTAATTCTCATACATTCAACATTGGTGGATATAACTACGGAACGGGTCAATGGTACAATATATTTGCAACTCAATTAACTGATAGTGGTAAGGGTGCATTAATTGTTAGATTTGGTGATGATGGAAGTAGACAATGGATTACAATTGGTGAAAATGGTACTGGTTGGACTTACCCTCAGGTTCATATCACCGATGTTCAAGTTGGATATAGTGGATTCTCTACCAATTGGGGACAAGATTGGGTAGTTAACTTTGGTACTATACCCGGTGGACAGAATGATTCAAGAACCGCATCATTGGTGTTAACAACAAACAACGCATCAAGCAACACTGCGGATGTTTATGGTGGAAACGCTTATTTCTCTCGGTACTATGATAGAGATAATACTGGATACTATGTAGACCCAGCATCTACATCATTAATGTATGATGTTAGAGCATACAATAGATTGTATATTGGTTCAAGTACAAGTAACTTAAACATAAACTATGACCAGATTTGGAGACCGGATGGTGGACAGATTCACATTGGTTATAGTGCGGCTAACAACATCCAATTAAACAATGGTGGTGGATATACTTACTCTTTAACTTCATTAAGGGCACCTGTATTCTATAATTATTCAAACACTGGTTATTATGCGGATTTTGATAGTACTGGAACTTCTATTAATATAGCTGGTTCATTAAATGCAGCAACATATAACAAACCGGGTTTATTGGTAAACGCATCTGGTACTTCATCTTCTGGTGGAGCATTGGGTATTCAGCAAGTAACATCCGAAGGTTGGACTGGTATCTTTGTAGATTTCGAACCATACACTGGATGGGGATTGTGGCATGATAATCCAAATAACTATTTCTCATTCACTGCGGAAGCATCGACTGGGCAAATTCGTTCATTTATAGTACCTTCAAGACAAAGTGGTAATAGAACTGCTTATGAGAAATTTAGAATTGACCAGAATAATGGTGATGTAATCATTGGTAGAGATGGTTATGCACAATCATCATTTAGAGCACCTATATTCTATGATAGTGATACTTCATATTATTTAGACCCTAATGGTACTACAAATATTAGATACTTAAAAGTTAATACAACTGGTACTTCATCTGGAACCAGAGCATTAACGATTAAATCCGATGGACAGGGTGAAATTAACTTTGGTTCATATCCAGCATCTTGGACTTCGGCATTACAAATCCAAAACAACAACAATAGTGATTTCGTTTGGATTTCTCCATTGGATGATGGATACAATGCTAGATTTAGAACTGCTGGTACTGGATTGGATTTCTATACCGATGGTGGTAATAACACCGGAACTTATTCTGGATTCATAGGGTCTGGATATGTTCAGGGTATTGATTCTATCAGAGGACCAATTTTCTACGATTCAAACGATACAACATATCGTGTTGACCCTAATGGAGATTCTCGTATATGGCAGTTGGGTATTGGATATGGTTTACCTGGAAAAAGATTAGATGTAATTGGTGACCACGGAAACTCTGCTATGAGGGTTCAATTGCCCGCTTCTAACAATGGAGCTGGAACTGGAATGGTAGCATTACAAATGTGGGCATCTGAACCAGGTAACACTTGGGATTGGGGTGGATTTGGATACAATGTAGATAACTCATTAAATAGTGGTACTAACACTTACTATTTTGGTAGACCAAATACCAACTTTGGACAGGCCTACATGAGATTCTCTACTGCGGGGCATACATATTTCTATAACACAAATACTTCTGGTACTCGTTCTACAAATATGGAAATGTATTCTTCTGGATACATTTATGTGAACAATTACTTAGAAGCTGGAAACTCATTAAGAGCACCAATTTTCTATGATTCGGATAATACTGGTTATTATGGAAATTTCGCAGGTACTTCTAGAATAAGTTCATTAGAAACCATTGACCGGGTTGTTATTGGTGGTAGATTCGATTACAATGCATATAGTTCAGTTAACTCTACGAGATTACATTTTGGCGGTGGTGATTCTGATGCAAATGGTAACTACTACATTGGTACAAATAAAGAAAACTATGGTGGTAACTACACTAAGTTAGATTTAAGATGGCACACTGGTATCCGTATGGGTGCACAATCTGGATATGGTGGTATCAGAATGTATGATTCTGAAGATTTAGGTACGATGTTATTCTCAGTTGGTAGAAGTTCTTCGGATGTTGAAGTTACTTACAATCTAAGAGTTGGTGGTGAGAAAGCAATCAACTCTCGAAATATGCATGTTGGTTCATTTACCAACTTAGCAACCGCAGAAGATTGGGTAGTTAGTACTGGTTCTAACAACGCAGCATTGGGTGGTGGATTCGGACAAAATGGTGATGGTAACTCAGTAATTCAAGACTTTGACCCGTGGGGTAGACCTTCATTAGTTTGGAGAACATTAGGAAACGATACATCATCAAACGCAGATGGTGGTTGGAATAAAGGTCTATCTAACTTAGATGGTAATAAATCATATATGTATGTGGTTTATGTAAAGAGAGATTCTTCATCTACGAATGGTACCTACTATTTCGGTTGTAGTGGTGGTGAAACCCTTAATATGAGTGGTTCGGCAAATGGTAACCCATATTTCCACGCATTTGGTATCGGTTCACTTCCACAAGGAGTTTGGTGTGTTGCTATTGGATATGTATTCGCAAACAATCACTCATCTACTGGTTCAACTGGTAGAGGTGGGGTTTGGAGATTGGATACCGGTGATAAAATCGCAGGTTCTACTGATTACAAAATGCGGTACACTGGTACGAGAGGTCAAACTCATAGAACTTACTTATACTATTCAACTGACCCAGCAGCTCACTTAAAATGGTGGGGACCTGGTGTATATGAAATCAATGGTAACGAACCTAACTTAGGTGAACTTTCTGGTGGTGTTGTAGTAGAAGGTGGACAAAACATTAACGGACAATTGACTGTTCAGGGTAATTTATTCGCTGACCGGTACTATGATAGAAATAACACATCTTACTATGGTGATTTCGCATCTACTTCATATGTAAATGATTGGAGAGCAAATATTGTTTACGATAGAGAAGATACTGGATACTACTTTGGTAGTGGAGCTGGTGATACAAGAGTTAGAACCTTATCTACCACAGGTCAGATTTTTATTGAAAATGGTGACCCAACAATTTACTTTAGAGATAGTAACCATCGTTCTGCGATGTTACACAATAACTCAAACATATTCTATGTATTGAGAGGTAGTGGAAACAATTCAACATCTTGGTCAACCTATAATGGTTATTGGCCAATGGAGTTGAACCTTAACAACAACGATGCTACATTCGGTGGTAGTGTGACTGCAATTTACTCAATGTTTGCACAAACATACTACGATAGAGATAATACTGGTTATTATATGAATCCAAATGGTGTAACCAATTTGGGAGCATCAAATGGACCTGTATTAGAGGTAACTAAATATGGTTCAGCACCTGGTAACAATGTTACTATGATTGTTCGTAACCAATATGGTAACCACTCTTGGGGTATTACGGGTGAATTTAGAACTGAAGCTAGTGGTGGTGGAGATAGACCTTCTATCCTTTTCTCATCTGGATTGACAGGAACAACTTGGTCTGTTGGGTATGGATACGCTGATGATAACTTCCGTATTAATCGGAACCATGGATATAGAAATGGTGGTTGGGGTACTACTAGAATGTTGGTTGATACTGGTTCAACAACATATTTCTACGATACTATCCGATTCCCATTTGCATACGATATAGATAACACCGGTTACTATGTGGACATGAATAGTACATCTCGTATGAACTATGTTGTTCCAAATAGAATCAAATTAGTTAACAATGTTAACAACGAACCTCGTTGGGATTTCTCCGCATATGTAGTTGAAGCACAACATTGGTATGGTAACTACTCAACTCAAACAATGTATTTGGGTGAAAGTAATGTGGTATATATGCCGGATATCAGACCATACATTATGTATGATAGGAATGATACCGGATATTATTCAGACCCTGCATCAACAAACAGAACAAACTATACTCTATCAAATGATACTCGTATCATTAATGATTTGTATTTGGACCAACAATATGGTTCTCAGACGGTAGGTGTTTATTCATCATATAGATTGCAAGGTGTATTCGCAATGGGTAGCTCTTATATGTTACCGAAAGCAGGTACATCTACTGGTAACCTTTATGGTATGGCTTGGTCACACCCTAATGCTGGTGGTGTAGCATCTAACTTGAATGACCACGGTTTATTGATTATCAATAATGGTGGATTCCGAGCAGCTATTTCATCTAGAATTGTAGCATCTTCTGATGTTAGGGGTACTTTATTCTATGATTACAACGATACTGGATACTATGTAGACCCTAACGCTCAACATAGTAGTAATATCAATGGTGTTTCTGATAGAACTCGTGCTATGATGGGTCTATCTGGTAGATACTCATATATGAGACCTCAGATTACTGGTAGTACAGTTTATTGGACTGGTAATATGGGTTGGGGTTCTTATACCTTCAACGAAATGTTGGGCTGGGGTTCTGGTTTCATCGATAGCTGGGGTTCAACTGGTGCACAAAATAGACCTGGTGATACATCTCACCACGTAGGTATCCAAACATTCCACTGGTCAAACGGAAGTAACGCTTACGGATGGCAGATGATTGGTGGTGTGAACGAAAACTTATGGTGGAGATATTCTTGGAACTCACCTAGTGGTTGGTATAAAATCGCTATGTATGGTAACAACTCATCTACCGGTTCATTCTACGCAACCATTTATTACGATTCAAACAATACCGCATACTATTCAGACCCTGCATCTCAATCTCGTTTGGATACAATCTTATTAAATGAAGGTTACAACTACGGATGGTGGAGAAACTATGGTTCGACTGGTTTATACAACCAATCGTATGGTAGAGGTATTTGGGCAGCTGAAGCTGGTGGTAACTCATATGGTAACTATACCACTTACGATTCCGGTAGAAACGGATGGGCGGGATGGGGTATCAACTCTCGCTTCTGTTACATGGGTAGAGGTGGTGATGTTGGTTTACACGATAACTCAAAGGGTTGGATTTGGTATTCAGCTACAAACCAATTATATCTATACTATTCAGCCGGTGAACGGGCATCTACCCAATCTTATGGATTCTATGTAAATAGTTCATTTAGAGCAGGTGGTGATGCAAGAGCACCAATTTTCTATGACCAAAACGATACTGGATATTACTTAGACCCTAACACAACTTCCAACGATGCACTTCGTATTAGAGGTGGTACATTACATGGACCTAACCCAAGTTGGGGAGCATATTTTAGAGTTGGAACAAATGGTAGAGTTGATGGTTGGGCATCTGTAATGACAACTAATGGTAACTTACACTTAGATTGTAGAAATGGATACAACACTTACTTAAACTGGTATAGTGGTGGTACTGTATATATTGAAAACGCTATTCAAGCTACTATTATGTATGACCGTAATAATACGGGATACTATTGGGATGGTAACAGCACTTCTAGAATGTATAGAACAAACTATGATTATGTTTATTCTTACAACTGGGTTTACGCACAAGCAGATGTTATCGCATACTACTCCGATGAAAGATTAAAAACTAAGTTGGGTAACATTGAGAATGCATTGGATAAAATTTCCAAATTAAATGGATTCTACTATGTTAATAACGATTTAGCAAAATCAGTTGGATATACGGATGAAAAACAACAAGTTGGTTTATCAGCACAAGAAGTTCAAAGCATACTTCCTGAAGTTGTAACGATTGCACCATTTGATACATTGTTTGATGAGAATGAACAACCAATCGGTTCTAAATCTGGTGAAAACTACTTAACTGTAAATTACGATAAGATTGTTCCATTATTGGTTGAAGGTATCAAAGAGCAAAATGAATTAATTAAATCACAACAAACTCAATTAGATGTTCAACAACAACAAATTGATGAGTTGAAAGAGATGATTAAATCGTTAATGAAATAAATGTGATATTTATTTATAATACTTAAAAGAAAAAATCTAAAATTATCTTTTGGGGATTTTCTTTATATTTATATGTGTATTTGATATTTTAGTCAAAAAAAACTTATTGGAGAAAAAATAATATGGCAGAAAGAATTGTATCACCTGGAGTATTCACAAGAGAAAATGACCTTTCATTCTTGGCTCAGGGAATCGGAGAAATAGGAGCAGCAATCGTAGGACCTTTTAAGAAAGGACCAGCATTCGTTCCAACAATCATTAGAACACAATCTGAATTTGAGGACAAATTTGGAACACCTGATGGAACTTACTATACAGAGTATGCAGTACAAAACTATCTTAGAGAAGCTGGTACTGTTACTGTTGTTAGAGTAATGAATGTAGGTGGTTACTCTCAAGTAACACCAATTGGTATCGCAGTTTCTGGTTCTACTGGTTATAAATTAGTATCAACTCTACATTCAACCGCAGCTGGTGATGCAGAAGTTGGTTTTGGTGCATTCACCATTACCGATGGAACTGCTTCTGGTTCTTTTGTTGTTAGTGGTAGTGGAATTGGTGAAGTATCTTCATCTATCAAACCAGCTGACAATAATGATGTAGCTGATGTATTTGGTGAATCACCATTTGGTTCTAAGCACGGATATGTTTATTCATTCTTTGAGAATGTAGCATCTCAATCAGTAGCTGACCACGATGATACAAATGGTTGGGGATTAGATGTTTCAGCTGTTGCACTTGCAACTCAAGAATTCGGTGATGCATCTTACGCAACTACTCCATATGTAAAATCACAACTTATCTCTAACGAAAGATTTGATTTGTTCCGTTTCCACACTTTAGGATATGGTAACAATGAGAACACTAGATTTAAGGTTTCAATCTCCAATGTAAAAGCAGCAGGTGAAGATGGTGGTACTGACTACTCAACTTTCTCTGTAACAATTCGTTCATTCGCTGATACTGATAAGAGAAAATCAGTATTGGAAACATTTAATAATGTAAACTTAGACCCATCATCTCCAAACTTTATTGCTAGAAGAATCGGTGATAGATTCTTAACTATCGATTCTAATGGTAAGATTACTGAAAGTGGTGATTGGGTGAATAACTCAAAATATGTAAGAGTAGAAGTTGCAGCACAAGGTTCTTACCCTGTATCAGCCGCACCTTTCGCTCATGGAGCATACACTAACCCAATTTATGTAGGTGGAACTGAAACTTTAGTACCAGCTGTTGTTTATCAAACAGCATCTTCTGGTAATACTGCTGGTTCTCCAATCTACTATGCTGGTTTCGATTTCGAAACTGCTGGTGTTAAATTGGATAACGCTAACTACTTAGCACCACTTCCTAACAACGCATCTACTGGTTCGAATGTGGACTTCGGATTTGATTCTCAACTTTCTTACGAAATGAGTGGTTCTGATTCATCTGATATGGTTAAGAGACAATTCTCATTAGCATTCCAAAGTGGATTCGATGGACAATCTCCAGCAATCAAAATCGCTAAAGCTGGTGATTCTGAGTGGGGAGTAGCAAATACGCAAGGATTCAATTGTTCTTCGGCAACTGCTAGTGGTTCAGTAGCATACACTAAAGCATTGAACGCAATTTCTAACCCTGATGAGTGGGATATCAATATGTTGGTAACTCCAGGTATCGTAAGAAGTTTACACCCATCAGTAACTACAAAAGCAATTGATGTTGTTGAAGCTAGACAAGATGCATTCTACATCGCTGATTTCAACGATTTCGATGATACAATCGCTGAAGCAACCTCACAAGCAACCGCAGTTGATTCAAACTACGCAGCAACTTATTACCCTTGGGTTAAGACAGTTGATACGAACACTAACAAATTAGTAACTGTTCCACCATCAGTATTGATGCCAGCTGTATTCGCAGCAAATGACGCTATCGCAGCTGAATGGTTCGCACCTGCTGGTTTGAATAGAGGTGGTATCGTAGGAGCAGTTTCAGTTCTTAATAGATTGACACACTCTGAAAGAGATACTTTATACGAAAACAAAGTAAACCCAATCGCAGCATTCCCTGGACAAGGTATTGTGGCATTCGGACAGAAAACATTGCAAGATAAATCATCAGCATTGGATAGAATCAATGTAAGAAGATTGTTAATAACTGTTAAGAAGTTCGTAGCATCTACTTCTAGATTCTTAGTGTTCGAACAAAACACCGCTCAGACAAGAGGTAAATTCATCAATACCGTACAACCTTACTTAGAGGGTATCCAACAAAGACAAGGTTTATACGCATTCAAAGTGGTAATGGATGAAACCAATAACACACCGGATGTAGTTGATAGAAACATTTTAGCTGGACAGATTTTCCTACAACCAACTAAGACCGCTGAATTCATCGTAATTGATTTCAACATCTTACCAACTGGAGCATCGTTCTCAGCATAATTAAAAATAACAAAAACTAATATTTATTAGTATATAAAGGAGAAAATAACAAAATGGCAGAAGTATTAGAATTTAACGAAATGTTCTTCACCAACTTCGAACCGAAGATGAAGAATCGCTATATTATGGAGATTGATGGTATTCAATCTTACTTAATCAAAACAGCGGCAAGACCATCTATCAATTTCGAAACTGTGAAGTTAGACCACATCAACACTTACCGCAAATTGCAAGGTAAGGGTGAGTGGCAGGATATCACAATCACATTGTATGACCCGATTGTTCCTTCTGGAGCACAACAGGTTATGGAATGGGTGAGATTGGGATACGAATCTTTAACTGGTAGAAAGGGTTACGCTGATTTCTACAAAAAGGATATCGATTTCTATATGTTAGGACCTGTTG
>OBMK010000908.1_pt1 | contig 26813 bp, 22 predicted proteins | sample 1539081 | NCBI WGS metagenome assembly OBMK01 (sample SAMEA3355528, study PRJEB22509) | marine metagenome | biome: marine; feature: river plume; material: water | place: USA | collected 2010-08-07 | depth 0.5 m | reverse complement strand
TTCGATAAGAAACAAATTTCCGCAATTAATGCTCTACCAGATTGGAAGATTAATGCAGGTGTTAATTCAGTTGCAAGATTACACTTCAGAGGTTTTGTGCACGAAGAATCTCTACACGAAAGATGCCTTATTAAACTCAAAGAAAAAGTCGAAGAAGGTAAACTACTAGTAGTAGAAAAGAAAGAAACCAAAAAGAATGCACCACCTGTCATCAGTCCTGCACAAAGGGCATATATGAACATGATGGAGACTATTCATGCTGATTGGGATGAAATTGTAGTCGATAGCTGGATGGATGGAAACTTTAAACCAGACTTTAATGTATATGAACTATGGAAAAAACATGGCCTTAAAGGTAATGTAATTAATGCATTTAAAGAGAAAGTCCAGTTTGAATATGATACAGTATCGGATGCGTATTATAAGAAGTGCGATCAAGCTATAGAGGCGTATTCACACATTACACCAAGACGTCAGAAGAAGATGTTAAATCTCATGGATTCAATCTTTGCTGATCTTAATAAATTAAAAGATAGTTTCAAGGCAGTTAGAATGCCTAGAGCTAAGAAACCAAAGTCAACTGATGCCCAAGTCGCAAGATTACAATACTTGCAGGAGGATGTCAAATCTAAGGTAACATCAATCAATCCGGTATTAATACCAACTAAGGAAAGGTTATGGGTGTATAACACTAAGAACAAAGTGTTAACACAGTATGTTACTACTGCCACGAGTGGTTTTGAAATTAGTGGTACTACCATTAAGAACTTTGAACCCACTCTGTCCAAGACATCTAGGTTAAGAAAACCAGAGGATGTATTACCTGAGGTGTTGAAACTAACCCCTAAACAAATTGAGAAGAGAGTTTGGGATAAATTAACAACTAAGATAGGTAGTCCAAACGGTCGTATTAATAAAGACTGTGTACTACTTAGGGTAATGTAAGGACGAAATGATTGAACAAAAAATTATGACAAGAAAAAGATTTTCTACTGCCGTTGAGAGTATGGTATCAGAAAGTAAAGGAGTATCTTATATAGAGGCAGCTGCTTCTATTATAGAAGAACGAGGGATGGATTTTAAAAGTTTAAATAGACTTTTATCTGACTCCCTTAAACAAAAAATCGAGGCGGAAGCTGTAGATTTAAACCTGCTTAGAACTAAGCAAACAAATAAATTACCAATATAGGAGAATATTATGAGTAATGTGAATATACCAACATCCGATGCGGATAAGAAGCGTATCAAAGATTGTGTTATTGAGATCAGTAATGCAAAAACTATGATGGACGCACAACGTGACTTTATTAAAGACGCGATTAATTCTTGTGTAGAAGATGTAGAAGTGGATAAGAAACATCTGCGTAAGATGGCAGATATCTACCATAAACAAAATCTGCTAGAAGTAGTAGGTGCGGTTGAAGATGTTGAAGCCCTATACGAGAGTGTAATGGCGTAATGACTGATCCGTTTGACTCTTATAAACTATATAATGCATTGAAACTTCATTTTGAAACAGATGGGTATGATGCAATCAAGTATAATTATAAATCAAATGTGTCACCGCAATCCTTTTTTAAGAGAAGGGATAAGTACTTCTTTGCTAAACTTGCGAAGAACTACGAGAAGGATTTATTAACATACTTTGTATCTAACTTTAAAAACGGAGTTGGTTACGTAGGTGATATGATTAATGAAGACGGAGAAAGAAATTATTTGGATCATAAGAGAATACAGGAATCAATACACCGTGTGTTTTCAATTGATATAAATAAACTTAATGAGCAAGGGGAGATGTTTGATAATCTCTTTAAGAGTGTAAACGGGCAGTTACCCTTGGTTATTAAGATATGGATGCAAGAGGAAATTAGTTTAGAGACTGTTGTTATTCTTAACTCTATATTTGGGTTTATTGGAAGAGAATCTGAAAAGATATCTGATACCATTATATGGCCAGATACTAAACGGAAAATTGAAAAGTATACCCCATTTGTAAATTATAATAAAGATAAATGCTTAAAGCTATTGACAAAAGTGTTTATTTGATGTATAATATACAGTATAATTATGAATAAAGTGAAATATAACAGAAACGGCTACACTAGAGTCGTAATACAACGCAATACGGAGATATAATATGTCATTTGCAAACCTTAAGAGCTCGCGAGGCTCGTCAATCGACAAACTCGTAAAAGCTGCGGAAGCAGTATCCACTAAAACAGATTCTAAATCATCTTATGGTGATGACAGATTCTGGAAACCAACCAGAGATAAAGCAGGAAACGGTTATGCTGTAGTCCGATTCTTACCGGCTAAAGAGGGTGAAGACCTTCCTTGGGTAAGATATTGGGATCACGGTTTTAAAGGTCCTACTGGTCTATGGTATATCGAAAATTCTTTAACTTCTATTGGTCAAGATGATCCAGTATCAGAGTCTAACTCTGTTCTATGGAACTCTGGTCGTGAAGAAGATAAGAATACCGCTAGAGACAGGAAAAGACGTTTACATTATGTAAGTAATGTCCTTGTAGTTTCTGATCCTAGTAATCCAGAGAACGAGGGTAAAGTATTTCTTTACAAGTTCGGTAAGAAAATCTTTGATAAGATTATGGAATCAATGCAGCCTGCATTTGAGGACGAAGAACCGATCAACCCTTATGACTTCTGGGAAGGTGCTGAATTTAAGATTAAAATCCGTAAAGTAGAAGGATGGGTTAACTATGATAAGTCAGAGTTTTCCAAACAATCTGCACTGTTCAGTGGTGATGAAGAAAGACTAGAAGATGTATATGGGAAACTATATTCTCTACAAGACTTTTTACAGCCAGAGAACTATAAGTCATATGATGAATTGAAATCTAAAATGAATAAAGTTTTAGGTATTGATGCGGGTGCTCCTTCTATGGACATGCCAGCGATGAATGTTGTTGAAGAATCCCCAATGGCCGCGACTGCTACTGCAGCTCCTGCCATGGCTGATGTCTCTACTACAAGTGATGATGAAGATGATACTTTGTCGTACTTCGCTAAACTGGCTAAAGAAAGCTAATAATAATTAGTACAATTCTTTGGGGAGACTTCGGTCTCCCTTTTTTTATCTAGTGGCCAGGGCTTCTTTAGTTTTATTTGTTTTAGGTGGTAGTATATTATATGTTGCACCACCAACATTAGATGATGAATTATCTGCTACAGATGAGATTATTGGGCCTGATGCCACATTTGCTGCTCTTAATTCTACATTCTCTGCAGATATATTCATTAATTCTACACCTGTAGTATCACCTCTGGTAGATGCACTAGTTCCATCAGGCGTATCCATACTTAATATACCTTGGATTTTCTTAAAATTAGCAACTGCTTTATCTACATCATCTCCGAGATTAGCCAATCCGTCAGTCTCAAAGTTGATGCCTCTTTTTAATGTACCACCTTGGAGTATTGTTTCAAGTAGTCTGATATTATCATCCAAGTCAGTAATAGCATCACCCATCTCAATAGAAATTTCACCCATAGAAGACATTCTTTCAAATACATCTGCAAAAGAACTAAATGCATCTGCACCAGCTTGAATAGTATCTGCTTTTTCACCAACCTCAATCGCTTGTTCAATAGGACTTTTAGCGCCAGTAAAGAAACCTACAATAGAAGCACCAATATCAGCTAGAGCATTAACACCTTTACCCGCTGCAAAGGCCGTCAGTCCAAAACCTAAAGATGTAAGAGCTCCAGTAGCAGCAAGTGTTCTTTCTTTATCTGCATTCTCACCTATGGTTAATAGTTTATCTACTTCTGATACGATTGAATCTGCAGAACTGGCAGCGTCACCTACTCCTGCAAAGAATGAACCCACACCGAATGCCGCAAGACCTGTGCCTAATGTTCCAAGTGCACCAGTTGTTTTTGCCACATCACCGAATGATAAGTCTGCAATACTAAGTAGAGTGGTAATATTACTTACAATGTTTTCAGCCCAATTACCACCGCCTGAGAATTTCTCAATAGCTTGAGTTGCACCCTCTGCGGAACCTGCAACGACAGAACCAATACTAAATGCAATCAAACCTGCACTTAGAGCAGCCATCTTTCCTGCTATTTCTAATCCACTACCAAGACTTGTGTCTATAGAAAGAAGAGTTTCTACGTTATCTTTAATTGACTTTGCAAACCCCTCATTACCCGAAAAATGTTTAACTGCTTCATCAACACCAGTTACTGCTGCCCCAGTTGCAGAACCTGCACTAAATGCCAGAAGTCCCATTCCTAAAGCTGCCATAGTAGCAGATACACCAGCTACATTCTTAACAGACATACCTTCAAGGTCTGCTATAGATATTAAAGTAGCCACATTTTCTTTTATCTTCTCTGGCCAACCACCACCTTCAAACTTGTCTATTACTCCTTGACTTAATGCTGCAGCACTTGAGCCAGCAGAGAATATTAACAGACCCGCACCAATAGCAGCTAGGGTTCCAAAGACTTCTGCCGCGGCCCCTTCATCTGCGTCTAACCTAGAAATTCCTAGTAGGTCATCAACATTCTGGACTATCTTCTTACCATCCATATCCTCAATGGTTTTAATTAAGAATGCACTGGAAGCGAATACAGCAGCAACACCTACGGCCGCCGCACCTACACCAAGTCCTGCACCACCTAACATTTTCATAAATCCGCCGCTACCACCAGCAGATGAACCACTACTTCCACCATTTTGTGGTATACCAGATGAACGCATTTCTTTTAATTCATCTCTGATTTCTTCAAAGATACTTGCTCTTTCACTAGCCTTTTCTTTGTCGCCAAGTTTATTGGCATTCATTGTTTCAAAGAAATTATCAAATCCAGTATTAACCCTATCACTCATATCCAACGAGGCTTGTTGGATCTTCTTCATTTCTAAAAGATGACGTCTAGTATTTCTACCATCACGCTCGATCTCTGATGTAGCCCGATTATTTTCGGACATCAGTTCGACTAGTTGTTCTAAACTGGCGCCTTTTTCTGGTGGTGTAGGGTTATCTTTCATGGGTTATTCCTATTTTTTAGTAAAGGCCTGAGCACCAAAGAATGCAGCAACGATACCTGCTACAGCCACAAAATATGTTGGGGCCATAGATCCTAGAGTTGACTGAGCTTGGTCAAGTCCTGCAAGAGACGCAACAACTACTGAAAAGGGATAGAGTAACATACCGCCCAAAGCAAACCACGCCATCTTTCTCTGAGCATCTCGCATAGCATCTTGGTCATCAAGTTCTTTTCTTTTGAACTCTAAGTACATATCATGCTCTTCTTTAGACACTTTACCATCGCCGTTAGTGTCGGCAGGGTGGTCGTTTCTTTTTACTTCTTCGGTCATTCTACATCCCCTTATATCCACTTCCTTTGGATTTTTGTTTTAAATTTTCGTCTTCTATATATTGTTTCAGTAAAGCAACATATATTTGCCTCTCCCATGGTATCATACCTTCTAGTTCACTTAAACTATAATGATGATGTTGCATTAATGCGAAGTTGGTTTGATAAAAGTTTTCTAAACTCTCATGTGAGAGGCTTATGAAAAAAAACTATTAAGTCCTTTTAATTCAACCTCATTTTCCAACTTACATTTAACACAAATGAACTCACTATAGTAAGATACACTAGGGCTATCTTGGAAGAATGCCTGTACAAGTTTAAATTGTTCTGAATTTAAACCTTCAATAAATTCTACTAAGTCTGCTCTTTTCTCATTCTTTGCATTATATACGTTATCATTATCAAATATACTCTCAATGCAATCAACAATTAAGTCCATTACACCTTCAACTGATTCAATATTTTCTGGGTTTATCTTTCTAATAATATCAGCTGTTGGGTATTTCATTTTAATACCAATACCGTTCTCGTCTCCAAATAGTATAGTACCATCAGAAGATTCTGGTTTATAAACCTTAATATCATCAATGTTAATGCTTAACGGATTCATTGTCTCACATTCTTCACCTTTACATTTAACTTGAATTCTCATTTCTTCACCAACTGATTTTGCTCTCAGTTGTAAGAATAACATTTCAATATCAAACACTGTAAGATTATCCATTGATTCTAAATCATAACATGATTGAATAATACTTCTTACTGCTTCACTAATTTGCACGGGGTCATTCGACTCTAGTGCAATCATTAATACCTTTTCTTCTTTTACCAAGTAAGGCCTCATATTTAACTTTTCCCCAGTAGACGGTAGTTCAACCGTATAACGAGGAACACTCATTTTTGGTAATGCCATTATAATCTCCTAAAATTATATAAGACCAGATATCGCGCTTCTTAATCCGGACATTGTGGATGACAACGGTCCTTCTGGTACATAGTTATCGTAACTAAATGTTACATTCAATTTCTGGACAGCACTTTCACTGTTATTGTCCAGAGTAATTCCAGCAACAGTGGTCGGAAATGCATTTTCTAACCTCACACCATATATAGGAACATCTTTATTATTCAGTTGCTGTATTACAACATCTGAAGTAAAATCTTTCTTAAATTTTGCATTGTATTTTTGATCATCAAATACTTGTTCTAACCAACCATCAAACATAGTTTTCATATAGTAGTCATTAGTTAATAAGAACGTGCATGTCACATCTTCGTTAATAAAAGAGTACGGTACTTTTACACTCTGTTTCTCTGCGATGTAATCTAACGTAGCTATTTGACGGCCAGGGAGTGTTACGTTTTCACATAACATAGATATATCTCTTGGATCATTAATTAAAGATTTAAGACCACCTCCAGAAGTTAATGCCCCAACAATACCGGCACCACTTAATAGACCACCTTGTGGCGGAGTGAATATAACCTGAAATCTGTTTTGTTTAGCAAGACCACCTCTTTTTCCTATGGTACTTATTAACTTATCTATGGACATTATGCGCCTCCCTGATATACTTTTCTGGATTGGGCCCAGACTGACCTAGAGCTCTTCTTCTTAAACTGTTGTATTGGTAGATATATTGCTGTTTCCCAGTCTGTCATAGGTACTCTTGACATTTGTGACTTAACATTGGACATCAGATATCTTTTAAAACAAGGCTCATATTCTTTGTACTTCTTAACACCTTGTAACATATCATATCTTAATCGTGCTAAACGGCTATCGGTTGTTAAATTCTTAGGAGCTAATTTAAATAATTCATTGAGTAGTCTTGCACGTGCAACAGGGTTTACATAATGGAGATTTAATCCATAGAAACCGCCTGGTGCAGGGCCAACTACTATAGTCAATGGGAATTTATCGTAATATGGTAAGGTGTCTTTTGTTTTAGGGTCATAAAAATACATAACCATATCACCTACAAGAACCTTACTTCTCTTTTCTAATGCTTCATCTTTTAATAGTTTAGTCCTAGATGGCATTGAAAGCTCTTTAACTTTGCTAGTAAACCATTCCTCGGATTTTGGAGTCCTGGATTGAATTCCTGCTCTAAATGCAGCTGCACTGATTTTATCGAATATAGACATACTAGTATTTATATCAGCCTTTTATTAGTTTAATACCAAGATTTGATAAAGTATCTTCTGTCCATATCTGAAATTTCCAACCTTTATGATCTGCATACTGTTGTGCTGCAGTCCATTTGGATGTATTCTTAATGTAAGTAGTAACCTCATTGATATATCGTTTTGTCTTACGAGAAGGTTTCTTAGGTGGTACAGTTTCCTTTTTAGGTTTTATTTCAACCAATATAATATCTTTATTATCTAATTCAATTAATAAATCAACATAGTACCTATGAAGTTTATTGTCAGTTTTACATTTATACGGAACTACAATTTCTTCACTATTCCACTTCTTAACTCTTGGATTAGACTCACACCACCTAAATGCTTGTCTTTCCCATAAAGAACGGTAAACGACTTTACTGGCATCACCCATGTACTTTCGTTTGTCTTTAATTGTATATTTCCCTTTATAAGCCATTATAAATACCTCTATAGTATAAAGTATTATTTATAAGGTAAATTTCTATGGCAGATACAGATCAAAAAACAGAATCTGACGGAACTGAGGCAAAAGAGGCAAGTGATATTTTTGTGTTTCCTTCTAGGTTACGTTCTCAAGCAGAAGGTGGTGCGGCTCATGTTAGATTTCAAGCACTAAATGATATTGAAGACGGCCCGGTTGTGCATCTATTTGTGCCTCAAGGTTTTTCAGTACCAGATGCAGCTGCATATACTACCATGGACTTGGGTCTATTAGGTGGTATTGATGCAAAAGGTCAAGATGTAATAACAAAGGGTACTGGTGCAGACGGTTTAGTAACTCAAGCAGATGTTGTCGGTCAGGCAACTCTTCTTGGCTCAATTGTCGGCGCTAAACTAGGTTCTGCAGGAATCGGTGGTTCTCTTGGTGGTATGAAAGCACTAAGAGATGGAATTGCTTCAAACCCATACACAGAGACACAATATACTGGTTCTAATATTCGTTCGTTTGGTTTTACCTTTAAATTAGTATCAGAAAGTGCAGAAGAAGCAGATACTGCATTAGCTATTGAAACATTCTTTAGAAATGCTATGTATCCAGAAGAATCCGGTGCCTTTACTTTAAAATATCCTGATAAATTTAAAATAGATTTCTATACTGGTGGTGATAAAAATAAATATATGCCACATATTAATCACTGTTACTTAGTATCATTTAATACTACCTATAATTCTACTACTAATGCATTTCACGAAGATGGACAACCAGTAGAAATTGATATTGCTGCTACTTTCCAAGAAACTAGAGCATTAACTCGTAATACTTTAAATGAAATTGAAGAAGCACCAAAGAAAAAAGGGAGTGAAGAGTAATGGCATTTTTTAAATTGTTCCCAAAAGTTGGGTATGACTTAACAAATTCTGGAGTATTGCAGAATGTTGTTAATATCTATAGATCGGTTCGGCCTTTGCAAGAATTTGTGGATGATATATCCGCATACAAATTCTATGAAATTAAAAATGGAGAAAGACCTGATATTATTTCTCAAAGATTATATGGAACACCAGATTATTATTGGACTTTTTTCATTATTAATGAATATTTACACGATGGTCTTGCATCTTGGCCTATGTCACAAGAAAATTTACAGAACTATATGAATACTGAATATAATGGTTTTGCAATTACTACTAAACCCATTATAAGAAGAAATAATGACTTACTTGTTATTGACCACGAAAATTCTTTATCTGGTAGATTTACATTAGGTGAAACAATTACTGGATCTGCAAATTCAGCTACTGGTACTCTTACTAAAAAGTTAATTGATGTTAATCAGTTAATCGTTCAAGACTGTACTGGTTCTTTTGTTGGTGATCCAAATGCTGTACCTAATACAACAGAAGTTGTTACTGGTGGTACAAGTGAAGATTCGGTTAATACTTACGAGGTATTTAAATATCTTGAGGCACCTTTTCATTATTATATTGAAAATGATGTAGATCAAAGAATTGCAGATAATGGTGTTTTTATTGAGGGTGGAGAACCTTCTAGTGATTTAAAATATATTTCTAATAGAGAACACTTAGAGAATTCTAATGAAGAAAGATCAAGAATGCGAGTTATCGCTCCAGAATATATCTCTCAATTCGTTGATAAGTTTGAAGAACTATTAAACAATGAGTAAGGTTAGAAATACATCTAAATTAACCGCGGATGGTGGTGTTACACCGGGTTCGTATATATTAGCAAAACTAAATCTTACAGCTTCAAATGAAACAGTTGTTGATATAAAAGAGTTGGTTACTAGAATCGTAATCAGTGAAAGTATTTATGCTGCATCAATTGATATAGAACTTTATATGCTCGATGGTGTTAATTTATTTGAAGAGATGAAACTTAATGGTGATGAGAAACTAGAATTACTTATTAAGAGAAAAGATCTTGATACAAAAGACACGAAAAATCACTCGCATGTATTTTACATATCAGAAATATTAGACTTCGCTAGAAATAAGAATGGTTCTGCTAGTTATGTAATACGTGGTGTTTCTAAACATGCATATATTAATAATACTAAGACATTAAATCTAGCTAAAGAAGGCACTATTGGTACTATTATACAACAGATATGCAAATCTGATTTAAAAATTACTAAAATGGATATTAATACCTCTACACATAAAAATATAAAGGTTATTATTCCTAAATTACGGCCTCTTGCAGCAATTAAATGGTTAAATTATAACTCTTTTACTAGTGCAGGTGCTCCATTTTATTTCTTTGAAACATTAAAAGGTAAAGTTCAGTATAAATCATTAGAAGAATTTAAAGATACTGAAAAAGATTTAAATGAACGTGTATATAACCATACACCCGTACAAACATATGATATTGGTAGTCCAGAATTTTTTAAAGAAGCATCAAGAAGGGTTACTAAATTATCTTCTGAACTTAATTTATCTAAATTTACTGCAACAAATGAAGGTGCATATGCATCGACAACAAAATCTATTGATATTGCAACTAAAAAATATAATACCACATCTTTTAAATATGGTGATGAAAGTCTGCAATTAAATACTAATAAACCATATCCAGATCAAAGAGCTAATTATGATCACTATGATGGTAAAGAATTAAATCAGATTAATACCTCTAAAAATTATTTTATTTCTACAAACTCTTTATCTCATAAAAATAATGATTTTCAAAGTCCAGCAATAGACAATATAGGAAAAGGGCAATCTTATCTATCTACTGAAGATACTTTAGTACACGATATTGTAATACCTGGTAATTTTGATTTAGAATGTGGTCAAGTAATGAAGTTAAATGTTAATAAGACTGGCGCAGAGGATAATATTTCTCAACCACTAGATAAGATGCAATCAGGAAAATATTTAATTACATCTATATCACATATATTCGGCGATCAATACTCAATGAATGTTGAAATAAAAACTAATTCTTTTAATGCTGATCTTAATGATATATTAACAGTTAAAGAAGATAAAGAATCAACAGAGGCTAAAACATAATGAAAGCAGATGAATTTATTGGCGGCAGTTTTGAATGGTTCACGGGCATTGTAAAAGATATTGACGATAAAGAAAATCTAAACAGAGTAAAGGTACATTGTTTAGGTTTTTATGATGATATTAAAACTGCAGATCTTCCTTGGGCCACAGTGATCATGCCAGTTACCAATGCTTCAATAAAAGGAAACGGCGGTAACCATCATTTAGAAATTGGGTCGTGGGTTGTAGGTTTCTTTAGAGATGGCCCTAGTGCTCAAGACCCTATGATTATGGGTTCTATTGCGACACAGACTGATGGAACCCAAGATATTCCTACAGAATCATCAGTAGAAAATAAAGTATATAAGTCCAAAGCAGGACACTTAATAGAAATTGATAATACCAAAGATGATGAAACTTTAAGAGTCACTCATGCAAAGGGTGCTGTTATAACTATTGATAAAGATAATAACTTGTCTATTACAAATAGTGGTAATACAGTATTAACTTCTATAGGTAACATAGACTTAATATCTTCTGCCAATATTAATATGAATGCAGCGGGGCCGATTACAATAACATCAGCAACTAAGACTACGGTTGTATAATGACTGCCCCTTCGTTATCATTACCTCCGTTTGAATGTGAAGCTACTTTATTACCGAAGCCAGCAAATCTTTCTAACTTTTTCGGTGGTCTTGCAGCATACCCAGAAAAATTAAAAGCATTAGCAGTTACTACAGCAGAAAACGAGGCTGCAGAATATATTAAAATAGCAGAAGATATACAAGCACAGTTGGATGGTATAAGACCATTACTTGATAAGTATGATCCAAAAAATGTAAAGTTTAGGTCGCCAGAAAAAGAATGGGACATTATGGTGAATCGGTTAACTACCGAATATCCGATGTATGTACAGACTGAAATTTTAGCATTAATTAAAAGTCTAGTACCTATTAATTTAAATATAACTGTTATGGGTATTACTTTTGATATAGTAGAAGTATTTACTGATCCATCATCTATAAAAGAATCTATAAAAGAAGAAGCAGATAGACTGTATGAAATGTTACCAGATGCATATAAGAACTATGAGAAGTTTGAAACAAAAGAATTAAAAGCTGATGCAGTGTGGAACTATATTAGAACAGAAATGAAAAAGCAAATGAATCTATTAATGCATGGTGGTTTCGGTGCACTTATAAGCAAATTTGATACAATATGGAGTGCATTAGGTTTACCTTCATTACCTGCATTACAAGAAATTGATATAGAAGCATTAGTAAAAGATAAGACTGCGGCAGAATTAAAAGCAGTATCAGTCTTTGGGTTTACTTTAGAAGATTTATTAGGGGGTGAAATAACTAATAATCTACAGATAGATGATTATGATAAAGAACGATTAAAAGAAAAGGCAAGACAGTTTGCTGAAGAATGGCAAACATACTTACTTAAAGAATGGATGCAAACTGTGACTAAATTCTTTTCAGCTATAGGACTAGGGGCATTAACACAATGGACTTCATTTAACTTTTGTCAATTCTTAACACTGATAGGATTTAATCCCATTACAATAACTCTGCCATCTTCTATAAATACAGTAACTCCTGCTGCAGGATTAACTTTACCAACACTAGAAGTAGTAAGTAATGATACTTCTGGTTTATATGAGTTTACTACGGTACTGAATGAGAATAATATATTTACACCAGCTAGAAGTCTACCCATTACTGGTGATCCAACTGTAATTTTGGATAATGTTTTACTTACAGAGACAGATGATTATAATTGGGCAGGTGTTGGATTATCTCTAGTTAATCAACCTTTACCGAATAAGAAATTACTAATCATAGAATAAAAAGGTATAAATACTAATATGGCTATTACAGGTTCACCAAAGATTTTATCCGATAAAAGTATTATCGGAGATTTAAAGAAGGCAAAAATAACTTCCAGAATTAAAGGTTGGAAGGACTTAGATCTGTCTTTAACTTTACATCCCATTAGAAAAGACATTATACCATTAAAAGATGATAATGCAATTAAAAATGCAGTGAAGAATTTGTTAATAACTAATTTTTATGAAAGACCTTTTAGTAGAGATATTGGTGCCAATTTAAGAGCACTACTCTTTCAACCTGCAGATGTAATTACTGAAATCTCTTTGAAAGAAAATATTAAAAGAGTTATAAAAAAATATGAACAACGGGTGGTAACTACAGGTATTGATGTAAAATTTGTAGATAATGATGTGCAAATACTTGTACAATTTAAAATAAAAGAATTCGATAGCAATGAGTCTGTTGAAATCGTATTAAGAAGGTTGAGGTAAACAATGGCTACTAATTTAAATGTGACGGAATTAGATTTTGATCAGATAAAACAGAATCTGAAAAACTATTTAAAAACACAATCAGAGTTTAATGATTATAACTTTGAAGGTTCAGGTCTTAGTACTCTACTTGATGTATTGGCTTATAATACTCACTATAATGCAATGGCGGCTCACTTCTCATTAAATGAAGCATTCTTAGACTCTGCACAGATTCGTGGTAATGTAGTCACAAGAGCTAAACTTCTTGGTTATGTGCCTCGATCGGTTCTTTCACCTAGAGCAAAAGTTAATATAGTTATTGATGTAACTGCAGAAGTTGGTACAATACCGAATAACTTAACAATGCCACGTGGTACTAAACTAGGAACTACGGTAGCACAAGAACAATTTCAATATGTAACTTTACAGACACAAACTGCTACTTTAAATACTGATTCGAGCACTTCTCCTGCTACAAGGACTTATACATTCACAGATGTTGATATTGCTCAGGGTTATTATAAATCTCTTAGATATAGAGTGGACAATGATATTGAAAATCAGAAATTTCAGTTATCAGACAGTGATGCAGATACAAGTACTCTTAGAGTAAGAATACAAGAGAATTCAGAATCTTCTTCATTCGATATTTATACAAGATTTGAAACATTATTAGGTGTCGATTCATCTTCTAAAGTTTATTACTTACAAGAAAATTCTTCAAACTATTATGAAATTTATTTTGGCGATGGTGTTACAGGTACTAAACCAAATAACAATAATATTATTACCCTAGACTATGTTTATACTGAAGGTTCAGAATCAAACGGAGCCAATCTATTTACTCTATCGGATTCAGTAGGTGGTTTTGGTACAGGTGTTGTAACTACTGTAGTTGCAGCTGCAGGTGGTGCAGAACAAGAAACATCAGAGTCAATTAGATTCAACGCGCCGTTGACATTTACATCACAGAATAGAGCCGTAACATCAGATGATTATAGAGCAATTATTCAAAGAGAATTTACAAACATTTCATCAATCTCTTGTTGGGGTGGTGAAGATAATGATCCGCCTGATTATGGTAAAGCATATATCTCTATTAAACCCATTATTGCAGAGACATTAACTCAATCAGAAAAGGATGAAATTACTGGTACTATTCTTAAAGGTAAGAACGTAGTTTCTATCACGCCCGAAATTGTGGATCCAAACTATACTTACTTGGAACTGGATGTATTCTTTAAATATAATCCAAACCTTACAGATAGAACTTCGGTAGAATTAACTTCTGTTGTAAGAGATACTATTTCTGATTATAACTTTAACCAGTTAAACAAATTTGATGGTGTATTCAGACATTCACAACTGTTAAAATTAATTGATGCATCGGATCCTGCTATTCAGAATTCAACAGTAAGACCGTACATGTTTATGGCCATTACACCTTCTATTGTTGAAGGAGTTAATAACTTTACTCTAAATTATACTTCACCGTTCTATAAGTCTGGTTCTTCTACAACATTTATTATAGGTTCTAATGCATTTAAAATGTCATATTCTAGTAGTATCGAGCATTATTTTGGTGATATACCATTGGCTAATAGTAGTAATAGACAAGTTATTATTTACAAAATTGTAGATGGTAAGAATGTAACTGTTGTTAATGATGCTGGATTAGTAAATCCTGATAAAGGTACTATCACACTTAACAACTTTACCGCATATGATACTACTGCAATTCGTATTACTGTTACACCTGATTCTTTGGACTTAGCGCCAAAGAGAGACCAGTTAATTGCTATTGATTCTTTAAGAGTTAATATTACACCAAGTGTAGATACTATCTCTGTATCAGGTTCTACTGGAACTATTAACTATACGACGCCATCGAGATTAAGATAATGTCAACTCACGATAGACAGTTTTATACTAATGATATATCATCACCCGGATATATTGAATCTACTGCGTCGACTACAAGAAAAAGTAAAGAAAAAATCAGGATTGATTCTTTAATACCTTCAGAAATATTAGAAAATTCTGATGGTATAAAACAATTATTGGAAGCGTACTACACATTTATGAACTTAGATGAGTTTATTTATGCGGAAGACGAAAGTTTCCAAGATATTGTTCTTGATAATAAAGCGGTATTTAGAATATCTGATCCCAGAAATGAGAACGATACATTCTTTACTGATGAACAAGGTGCTGATTCTACAATGACTGTTACTGCACCGGATGGTACTGTGACTATTATACCACTAAATGATATAAATGTCAACATATCTAATGGTAACGAATTACCCGGTTCATTAGCTAAACTTACATCAGAAGTTGGTAAAACTTTTCAGGTAGATGGACTTTCTGCTCATAACGGATCTACGGCTAAATTAACTACACCAATTAAAAATTGGGTAGGGCCAGGGCCTTCTCATATAATGAATAATATTGAGAGAGCAATGGACATTGATAATAACTCTCAACAATTCTTGGAGTTAATGCAGAAAGAAATTGCATCAGTAATACCAAGAGACATTACAGTTAATAAAAGAAACTTGTATAAGAACATTGTTGATTACTATAAAGTAAGGGGTTCTGCAGATTCTATTGAAATCTTTTTCAGACTCTTATTTAATGATGAAGTGGAAGTACAGTATCCATGGGATAAAACTTTAATTCCTTCTTCAGGTAATTGGGATGTTAATGCTGCACTACCGAAAGGTGGTCAGTATTTAGATAATAAAGGTCAGTTATCTAATGTTATTAAGATTCAGGATTCTTTAAGATACCAAAAATTCTCTTACTTAATTAGAACAGGTCAGAACGTATCTACTTGGGAAAATGTATTTAATAGATTAGTACATCCCGCTGGATTTAAATTCTTCGGCGAAATTCTAATGATTATAGAATTGTCTAAAGCAATATTGGGTGAAGATACTATAGAAGGTGATACACTTTATCGTAAAGTATTATCAGCTATGCCGGAAAGACAACCTGGTGCTATCGGACTTGAAGATTTACCACTACTTGTAGAAATGTTTGCTTCAATATTCTTACCTTCAGTTGATGGTAAAATTCATAGAAATGCTACATTAAGTGTACCACAATCTATGCTTCAGAATGGTATTATAAACGGTGTAAGTGTAATTAATGGTGGTTCAGGTTATATAACTGCACCTACAATTAGTTCCGCTGATTTAGGTGTTCCTGCAGGATTTACTACTGGTACATTTACTTCAACTGTGTCAAATGGTTCTGTTACAGGTGTTTCTATAACGAATGGTGGTAGTGATTATAATATACCATCTGTTACAGCAGCTGCTCCTCCTGCTCATATTTTTGACGGAAGTGATGATGAATCTGTTGGTGTTGGTATTATTAATATAGTGGATAATACTATTAAATTAACTGCTATTCAGGCTGCAACATTACCTGTTGGATCACAAGTAACTTATAACTCTGGTGGTGGTCTTTCTATAGGTGGTTTAACATCTGGCGCTACATACTTTATTATGTCAAATATTGCAAATGAAGTAACTCTACAAACACTTTTAGGTGGAGCACAGACAGATATTACAAGTGTAGGTTCTGGAGTAAATCACTCATTGACCGGCCAGACCGCAACATTTAATACGACTAAACTTGATGGTGTTATAACTAATGTTGAGATAAAGGATCCAGGTTTTGGATATACTTCTCCACCAACCATTACATTCAATGGTGTTGCAATAGCAAGTCAGAGTTTAAATACACCTACAGTAACAATAGGTATTGATGCTCTTGGAAGATTAGATGTAGATAATATTACTATTAGTAATGGTGGTAGTGGTTATGCACAGGCATTTGGTTTTGTCGCAGGTAATCCTAATGCAAGTAAACTCGCATATATTGAAATTGCAGGCAAGGGTGATAAGAATTATAAACAAGCACCTTCAATAGTTATATCTGCTCCAACTGCAAAAGATGCAGAAGGTATTCTTCTATCATCTAACATACAAGCAACTGCTATATTTACCTTAGATAGTAATAAAGAAATCAATGGATATACTATTACTAACCCCGGATCAGGTTATGTTAATGATCCAATTTTAAGAATTGATTCTGGAGCTCATAATGAAATTAGAGCGAAAGATATTAAACCAATTCTAATACTTTTACTTAATCATTTATCGGATGCGTCGAGAACTAATCCAGTAAATAATTATTTTAATAATAAAGGCGACACTTATCTGACTAGTGAAAAACGGTTCGGATATAATGAGACCTTAGAGACATTGGGTTCAGTACAAATTCAAAGTACTGATACAGCCAATATAAATAAATATAATGTGAATTCTTTTATTCATACTAATTAATAGGAAACAGAAAAATGACTGCTATAGTAACATCAAATTTTAGGGTAGTAAATGCCGAAAATTTTAAACAAGATGTAGCTGATGCCAACACTAGTGTATATGTAGGAATCGGAAAATCGGATGTATGGTCTTTAACCACATCAGATACTACTGATACTACACCGTTTGCGCCAGTTGATGCGTTAGACTCATTAGGTGAGGCATACCAAAACTTAATTGGTATGAAATTAATCGGATCTGCGGATATCTCGCATGTTGTGCCAAGATATACTTGGTCTAATACGGAATCGTATTATGCATGGGATTCAGATGACGGCTCGATCTTTGATAAAAAATTCTACATTGTAACAAGTGAATTTAAGGTATATAAGTGTATTAAAGCTGGTGGTTCTACTTCTACAGTACAACCTACACAAACACTTACCGATCCAACTGCAGAATCTGATGGATATATTTGGAAATATATGTATACGATTTCAGTTGCAGATGCTGAGAAATTCTTAACAACATCTTACATGCCAGTTAAGACAGTAAGTCCTAGAGCAGGCGGCCAGGCATCAGACTTTTTAAGTGATGGTACAGCAGAGGCAGCTTTATCTGAAGCAGATTATGCACAGTATCTTAACCAAAAGGCTTCAACCCAGTCAGCAACAGCTGCAGGTATTGAACGTGTTGATGTTACTATTGGTGGAACATATTCTTCTACTCCAACTGTTTCTATTTCAGGTGATGGTGTTGGTGCTACTGCTACTGCAGTTATGAGTGGTTCTGGTAGTACTCAAACTGTCGACAGTATTACTATTACTAATAAAGGTACTAATTATACAGTTGCTGATATTACATTCAGTTCTGGTGATGCAGGTGCTAGAGCAGTTATTGCTCCAGAACTTGGTCATGGAACTCAACCAATTAAAGAACTAGGTGCATTCTTCATCGGTCTAAATAGTCAACTTAGTGGTACAGAAGGCGGAGACCTTACAGTTGGTAACGACTTTAGACAAGTTACACTAATTAGAAATCCTAGACTTTATGGTCCCGGCGCGATTGCTACCGCAAATACTCTAAAGGGACTGAGGTCATTAGACTTTACATCTGGTGTGACTGTAACAGATTACTTAGTAGATGAATTAATTGTAGGACAAACGACAGGTGCACAAGCATATGTTGTTGAAATTGATGCTTCTACTGGTTATATTTACTATCACCAAAATTCTAAAACTGGTTATACGCCATTTAATAATTCAGAAACTATTACTGGACAAACTTCTAACACCGCTGGTGCTTTAGAAGGTACTTCAGCCGCATTACGTGATCCAGAAGTACACCCAGGCACTGGTGATATTATGTTCTTAGAGAATAGAAACCCTATTAATAGAACAACTACACAGATTGAAGATATAAAAGTTATTATCGAATTCTAATATAAATACAAGAGTATTTAAATAAAAGAGAAAGGGAAATATGAGCACAACCACAATTAAAAACTATCCCATAGCACCGTACTATGATGATTTTGATGAAACAAAGAATTATCATAGAATCTTATATCGCCCTGGTTATGCAGTTCAAGCTAGAGAACTTACTCAAATGCAAACTGCACTACAGGCGCAACTCGATAGATTTGGTCAATATGCATTTAAACATGGATCAAGAGTTGTTGGTGGTAAAGTAACAATAAATACCCAATATGATTTTATTAAGATTGATTCATCATTTACCCATAGTGTAGGCGGTACAGTTAATACTGATGGTTATTTATCATCTTTCGTAGGTCTTACTATTACTGGTGGTGCAAATGCAGGAACACCAATTACCGCAAAGGTTATCGCAGTTCTTGCTTCTGACGGTCTTGATCCCAATACTCTTTATATTAAATATACCAGTTCAAGTGGCACCAATAGAACTACTACTACATTCGCATCAGGAGAAGAATTCTCTGCAGTAGATGGTTCTACTACATATTACGGAAAGGTTCAAACTCCAGGCACACCTGTTGGTTTAGGTTCTAGTGTTAATATTGAAGAAGGTGTTTACTTTCTCTCTGGCACATTTACTTACGTTCCAGCAGAAACTCTTATCTTAGATAAGTATTCAAACACTCCCTCATATACTATTGGTTTAAATGTAATAGAATCAATTGTTGATACTGATGCAGATGTGACTCTTAAAGATAATGCTCAGGGAACACCAAACGAAGCTGCTCCCGGCGCTACAAGATATAAAGTAGCTACTACTCTTGTAAAAGAATCTCTTACTAACCTTAATAGTGCAAACTCTAATTATGTTACTCTATTAAGAATTGAAGGTGGTAAACTACAGGTAGATAAAACTGATTCTCAAAATGTTACAACGGAATTATCTAAGAGACTTGCAAGAAGGACCTTTGAAGAATCTGGTAACTATGCAGTCAGACCTTATCAATTAGATATTAAAGAACACTTAGACGATGCCGCTGGTAATAATGGATATTTAACAGCAGCTGGTGGTGGTGTTTCTTCTAAATTAGCAATCGGTGTAGAACCTGGTGTTTCTTATGTACAAGGTTTTAGAAATGAAAATATTGCTACTAAGTATATTGCTATTGATAAACCAAGAGATGCCGCAGATTCCGTAAATATTGATACAAATGCTAACGTACCAACGCCAGTAGGTAACTACATTAAAATAACTAATGTAAAAGGTGCACCGGATATTGCAAACTTTTCTCATGTACTATTAAAATCTGCCGTTAGTGGTGGTGGTAGTACTTTAGGTACTGCAAGGGCAAGGGCATTAGAATTAATATCTGGTCAATGGCGATTACACTTATTTGATATTAACATGACATCAGGTACATTTTCTGCTATAGAAAGTGTTTCACAAACTGATACTAGTAGTGGTATTGTCTTTAAAGGTGATGTATTAGATTCAACTGCATTAAGATATGATGTAGGTAGTAATGGTCTTATATTTAAGATGCCATATGCAGCCGTAAAGACATTAGATAATCCAAACCCCAGTTCTGGCCAACCTGCAAATACAACTGAATATACTGTTAAACAGGTTTTCACAGCGGGAGTTACCAATAATGTTGTAACTATTACTAGAAATGGTGGTTCTGAAGGTCACTTTACAAATATTAATACTGCTACTTTTATTGCGGCAGGAAACGGCAGTCTAACAACTCCAAGTTTTGTTGGTAGTACACCCAGTGACGGCGCTACTCAATTACAGTTTGCAGTAACTGCAGCAAACGGCACTCAATGTAGAATTATAGCTGATGTGGAGAAAGACGGCGGACACATAGTAGAAAAACAAAAGACAAGAAATAATAATACTGTAGCATCATCAGTTAGTGCCAGTGCTGATGGTTCATATTCATTAGGTAAAGCAGATATTATTAAATTAGTTTCAGTTGTAGATGCAACAGGGACTAATGTAACAGAAAGATTTACTCTTGACAATGGTCAAAGAGACAATTATTATGATATTGGTAGAATACTCCGTAAACCGGATTCTTCACCAGCAGCAGGCGCACTTACAATTACATTTGATTATTATACTCATGCAGGTGGTGATTACTTCTCTGCAGATTCTTATCCAGTTGGGGATTATGATACTATTGGTACATTTAACTCTTCACAAGGTGCTATAAAATTAAGAGATGCTATAGACTTTAGGCCTAGAAAAGGTGATGCAGCAGACGGTGGTAGTGATGACTTTACTATTACTGGCGCTGGATTAACTAATCCGCCGGATCCACAACACGCAATGTCAATGTATGTACAATATTACATGCCTAGAGTTGATAAATTATATATCACTAAAGAAGGTACATTAAAAATAGCTAAAGGTGTTCCTTCCGATACACCTAAAGCTCCTGCAGCTCCAGAAGATTCTATGGCACTCTATGATTTAAGATTAAGCCCATATGTATTTACTTTAGAAGATGTAAAACCTAAACTTATTGATAATAAAAGATATACAATGCGAGACATTGGAGCTATTGATAAGAGAGTCAAGACTTTAGAATATTACACTTCTCTATCATTACTCGAGCAACAAGCTTCTAATACTCAATTATTTGAAGAGAATGCTGGTGTTGTTAGTGAAAGATTTAAGAACGGTTTTGTAGTAGACGGATTTAGAGGCCACAATGTTGGTCAACCTTCTGATCCTGATTATCAAGTATCTGTAGATAAGACACAAGGTGTATTAAGACCTATGTTTGACGAAAGAAATGTCAACTTAGTTCGAGCAGATGGCGACACAGGTACTGTTGTCGGACACAGTTCGCTTATGATGTTACCTCACACTATTAATAACTATATAGATCAGCCATATTCATCGGTTGCTGTTAATGTTAACCCCTACAATGTATTTACATGGAGTGGTGCAGTTACATTATCACCCGAGTCAGATGAGTGGAAAGAAACTGATGTTAGACCTGATATCATTATTAATGATGAAGGTATCTATGACCAATTCGTTGCTATGGCAGAAGAGTCTGGTGTTTTAGGTACTGTATGGAACGAATGGGAAACCAACTGGACTGGTACTAGTGTAGAAACTTCAACAACTGGCGGTGTAGGTGGTGGATTCAACTGGTGGGGAGAAGACTTCGGCGTTAATGGTGGTGGATTCTTTGGTGGTGGTGGTCAAATTACAACTACTACTGCAACTACTACTACACAACATCAATCACAATCAGGTGTAACCACATCTATTGCTAGTGATACAGTAACTAAAGAAGGTAGTAATAAAGTAGTAGAAGTCAACTTTGTACCATTTATGAGATCAAGAAAAATTTACTTTAAAGGTGAACTATTAAAACCTAATACTAGAGTATATCCATTCTTTAATGATACTGATGTATCTACGTTCTGTAAAGCAGAATCATTTGTTGAATTCACTAGTAGAACAAACGTTACTACTTATGAAGGTCAATATACTCACCCTGATGGCTCAAGTACTCTTACAACCGATTCTACTGGTAAAATAGAAGGTTCTTTTGTAATACCTAGAAATGATATTCTTAAATTTAAAACTGGTACTAGAACCTTTAAACTTACAGATTCTGCTGCAAATAATTCTAATGACGGTAGTGAAAATACTTTTGCAGAAACTCAGTTTCATGCTGAAGGTTTAATAGAATCCGTACAGAAAGAAATTATTTCAACTAAGGTTCCTTCTTTTGTCACTAACGAAATAAATAATGATAGAACAATTACAGATACTACTGTTCAAACTAGTGTAGAGTGGATTGATCCACTTGCACAGACATTCTTAGTGGATACTGAAGGTGGTATTTTCTGTAAAAACATAGAACTGTTCTTTAAGACTAAGGATCCTGCTATTCCAGTAAGAGTAAGTATCCGTTCTGTTGAGAATGGTACCCCAACACAAAAGATTGTTCCAGGAGCAGATAAGGTTGTATATGATGGTAATATTCATACTAGCGAAGATGCATCGTTGGCCACAACAATCCATTTTGATCATCCCATTTATTTAGCTCAAAACCAAGAATATGCTATTGTAATTATGGCACAATCCGATTTATATGAGGCTTGGGTTGCAGAGATGGGTGGATTTGATAAGACTAATCCTAATAATAGAATTACTAAACAGCCTTATGGTGGTGTATTCTTTACATCGCAGAATGCTTCAACTTGGACTCCAGAACAAAGTAGAGACCTTAAGTTTAAACTTAATAAGTGTGTATTCTCATTAACTGCTTCTGACATCAATTTAGTAAATGATAATATTCCTGCTAGACTTCTAAAACTTAACCCAATGTCTTCGACTAATGGTAGTGGTGTAGTAAAAGTATTCCATAAAAACCATGGAATGCATCAGGACTCTGGCCATCAATATGTTGTAGCAATAAGCGGATCGGCCGCCTTTAACGGGATTGCAGCTGGTAATTTAGATGGTACTCATAATATTTCTAATGTCACTCATGACACTTATGAATTTACTGCAGGTGCGGGTGATACTGCTAGTGCAACTGGTTCTGGTGGTGGAGCTGCTATATATGCTTCAGAAAATAGACAGATGGATGTAGTAAGAGCAAATATTCAAGCTCTTACAGTACCTGGTACTAGTATCAGATATTACATGACTCCTTATAGCCCAACTGAAGTTGTACAAGGTACTGGCGAAATTCTTGCAAATGAAAATATTACATTTAGTTCGCCTAAGACAATCGCAAGTTCAGCTAATTCAACTACTAAGACCTTTAATCTAAGATGTACATTGCAGACAGAAAAAGATACTATCTCACCTGTTATTGATATGAACAGAACTTCTCTATTTACTATTCAAAACAGAGTAATAGATAATAGTACTGGTGATGAATTATCAGCTACAGGCGGTAATCAGTTAGCAAGATACTTAACTAAAAAGATAGAACTTGCTGAAGAAGCAGATAAACTAGATGTATATTTAAATATTAATAGACCAAGATCTGGTAATGTAGATTTATATTGGAGAGTAGTGGAAGGTGGTTCAAGTGCAGACATTTCAACTGTTGCTTGGTCTGCTACTACTATTACCCAAGAACCTGCAAGTATACCTATTAATGATAACCCAAGTGTATTTAGAGAGATTCATTATCATATTGATCCAGCTGGCAGCTTCGGTACAATGCAATTTAAAATTGTATTAAGATCAAGTAATAGTTCAACTGTCCCATTAGTGAAAGATTTTAGAGCTATAGCCTCTACATAGGAAATAAAATGCCAAAGACTAAAAAAATAGTAGATAATCCTGACTTATTAAAGGATACAACCTCTCAAGCAGTTATAAATACTAATAGTAATGCAGTTCATATGCGTAGAGCACAAATTGCTCTTGGTAAAGCAAAGGATGAAGAATTTATCCAGATGAAGAATGACATTGCAGAAATAAAAACTTTGCTAAAAAATTTAGGTAAGAAATAATGGCTAATAAAGAAACTAGAATATTTAAATCTAATACACTTGAAGAATTAAGACAGAAGACTAATGATATAGCTCTTAACTTAGGGGATAATGAACAATTTAACGCATCTCTTTCAGATAAAACATTCAACTATAATAATGTTAGTGCTGGAGATACTCTTTTTACCGGCTTCGATGTTCTGAATAAGACACAACAGTTTGATATTAAAACTGAGCAGACATTAGATAATACTGGTGGACACATTATTCTTACAGGTTCTCCCTCTATTAGTGGGTTTACTTCTGGTAGTATTATAACACAGAGTAATGGATATTCTGCTACTTTAGTATCCGCATCTACAGAAAAACTTTTAGTAAAACATTCTAGTGGTACTTTTGATGCATCACTTTTAATAACTGCCGGTGCTAGTACTATTGCCGCAAATAAAATATTAAGAATTATTGGTGAAGCTTTTCCAATAGGTGTAGTACGAGTATATATTAATGGTACTGAAAGTTTACAGAATTTAGAAGCTGGTGGTTTTCACGTACCTAATTATTCTGCAAATATCCCATTACTTAACTCACCAACAGTAACTGCCTTTACAGAAGGCTCTACAGTTTATCAAGGTGCTAACTTAGCTAGTGCAACATTCAGTGGTACAGTATTACATGCTTCTTCAACTGATCTTAAATTAAAAAATCATACTGGATCATTTAATGCTGGCACAGTAATTAAACTAGATGGTTCGAGTTCAACTATTGCTGGTGCTAATCACAGTAGTCTTACATCCATTGATACTACTATTGGTAATGCAATTGAGCTGAATACTCCTGCATCTGTAAATGATGATATTAAAGTATATTCACCTAGTCTTGTAGATGCTGTTAATGAATTACAAGATGATGTTGGTATCACAGAAAATCTTACAACAGTATCAGGTAATCTTGTAGGTGCTGTAAATGAAATTGAAGCAGTATTCGATGCATCAACACATGAAATTAGTGCTGGTTCAACTGCATTTAATGTAACGTCAGGGGAATTTACAATTGATTCATCAGCAGATATTGTTTTAGATGCTGATGGTGGTAATGTAGAGTTAAAAGATGCTGGTGTTCAATACGGTTCATTAACAAATACGTCAGGTAATGTAATTGTTAAATCCGGTACTACTACTATGTTAACCGGTGCTGGAGCAAGTGCTACGTTTGCCGAAGATGTAACAGTTACTCGTGATGTAGATATAGACAGAAATTTAAACGTAGACGGAACTACAGAATTAAATAGTACCCTAGGTGTTGACGGAAACTTTAGAGTTGGTTCATCCAATTCATCTAAGTTTGATGTTGCAGCTTCTACTGGTAATACACAGATTGATGGAACTTTAGAAGTTGATGGTACAGCAGGAATTGATGGAGACCTAAGAGTAGGTACAAATAAATTCAATGTTACTGCTTCTAGTGGTAATACACAGATTGATGGAACTTTAGAAGTAGACGGAACTGCTGGAGTAGATGGTAACTTTAGAGTTGGTTCATCTGGCGGAGATAAATTTAATGTTACGGCAGCAAGTGGTAATACACAAATTGACGGAACACTTAATGTTGATAGTACTACAACCTTAAACGGTACTACTATTGATGGTAACTTAGACCTGAATGGTTCAGTAGATGTTTCTACCAATGCAACTATTCACGGAGTCTTAGACGTTGATGGTGTTTCTAACCTAGATGTTGTGGACATTGATGGTGCTGTTGATATGGCACTTACACTACAAGTTGATGGTAATACTACTATTGATGGTGTACTTGATATTGGCACTCTCAATGCTAAATTTACTAATACAAATAATGTAAAACTTGCCCTTAACGAATTACACGATGAATTGGGTAATGCAGTCATTACAGGCTCGGGAACTCCAGCGGCAGGACAGAGTAATATTACTAATGCCGTAAATTCAATTGATGCAGAAATAGGTTCTACAGGATATATTGGTTCTACCATTACTTTTGCTCTCGATGCAGCACAAGATTATATTGGAACATACTCTAATACAGTATCTTCTACTATCACAGGTGCACTTAACCAACTACATACAGAGATTGGTACATCTTCACTTGTAGATAATTTACCTACTGATTTTGCCTATAATGTAACCGATCACACTACTGCAACAAATACAATGTCTTCCTTTATTGGTAATACTTCTATTGCTAATATCGGAACAACAGACACTGTAACTGGTGCATTACAAAAAT
>OBMK010000907.1_pt1 | contig 26821 bp, 23 predicted proteins | sample 1539081 | NCBI WGS metagenome assembly OBMK01 (sample SAMEA3355528, study PRJEB22509) | marine metagenome | biome: marine; feature: river plume; material: water | place: USA | collected 2010-08-07 | depth 0.5 m | reverse complement strand
GAATGGTTCCCAAGTTAGAGACACTAGAGCCCAAGAATGTTTTTATAACAGAATTAATACCTAAAAACAGTCTTTCGCCTGCTCCATGTGAGTCCATACAATTTGGGATTATAAAAATATCATTTAGCTGAAGATCCTGAATCATAACTTTTATGGTGGCATAGGCATCTGCTATGGATGAGGGGTCGTCTTTGACAACAATGAAACGGTATTGGCAAGCGCTTAAAAAAGTCATTACCGAATCAGATAAGCCTGCTGCAAGATCAACAATTAGGTAATCTAGATCCTCACTTATATCTGAGAAAGATTGAACTATTCCTGCGGCTTCACTAGCGCTTAATGAGGCCATATGCTGAATGCCACTTGATCCAGGAATAAGTTTTACCCCCTGCGGTCCCTCTACAATTATTTCCTGAACCGTTTTTTCTCCACTCAGTACATGACTAAAATTATACTCAGTTCTACATCCAAGCGCTAATTGAGCATTGGCTAGCCCAAGGTCGGCATCGAAAACCATGACTTTTTTGCCAGCAGCAGCAAGAGCTACAGCGAGATTGGCAGACACGGTTGTCTTACCAACACCCCCCTTACCACTGGCGATACCGATTACTTGTGTTGGACTAGATTGGCTCATATTTTTTGCCTTAAAGACCGTTCAAAACAGACATTCACCTTATCATACTCCTGATTTTCTTTCATAGCTCTTAATCCTCTTCAAATGATGCTTAAATAGTGCTCATCGGTAGGTTTAGTAACGCATTCTCAGTTAGTGAAAAACCATTTACTGACGTTGCTTCTTTTGTTACCGAAGAGGAAGAGGATGCAAGAGACACTGGTACGGGGGAAGCCATTAATGCATTTATCACAGCCCAAGGGAAAACGTCTGACTCCAATTGAGACAGCATCACAGAGCTCCAGTTAAGGGCTTCGTTTGTGAGGTATCTATTTGTTGAGATTTCTGAGGCATCTGCGGATATCACTAAGTGTTGCTTTGCATGAGGTATTAGTTTTGCAAATGTTGTTAAATTGACTTCCAGTTCGAGGCCAGTTGTTTCAATTATAACTAACTCATAAGAGGATAGCTGAGATAGTATTTCCATCAGCATAGCCGGTGTACTGGCTCTATAGGTCTCTATGCCTGAGTTGAGCCCAAACAGCTGAGTTTGACTCCAATTATCTGACTGGTTATCAGTAAAGCTGATCACGGCGACATTATTAGCTCCATAAGTGGCGGCTTTTTGTCGTGCCAGACGCATTGCCATAACGCTATTTTCAATACCTAGGCGTCCGGCAATAATATGAACACCACGCATATCGTCAATAACATTAAGATGGTTAATAGCATTTCCAAAGATAGATGAAATTGTTTTGATTGCCGACGGTACATTTTCATTATCGGCAATAATATCATTAACCAGTATTCTCAGTGGGGCGGGCATTCCTGTGGACTGCAGCGCCTCCTTGAGCGAGGCTAAGTGAGGAACGCCGTCTATGGTTGTTGATTGTGCGTCTATTTGCTGAGAAATTTTGAGTTCTCTGCGCATAGCATGAAGTTCTAATTTGACAAGATCCACCAGCTCTCGCGCTTTTAAGTAGTCTTTGTTGTCATCCTGAGGCCTATTTTGAATATTGTCTTTAACAACAATAGTCGTATCTAGAACTGATGATTGCTCAATAGCAGTCACGGACGGCGTAAAAACCTTTGATTCCATTATTTGTTGGAAATCAGCTCCCATTGTTGGTGTTGGTATAGGCGATTCTTGTCGTGGTACTTGTAGATCATTAAGCATGGTTTGTGCTTCTGCGGCTATCTCTATAGCAACGATGACCTCAGTTTTCCCCTTCGCTTTTTTATTAGACACCACCAAAGCATCGCTTCCATACAGTGTATGAATTTGTTCCATTGCTGAACGAGTGTCTTTTGCGAGAATTCTTTGTAACTCCATTTTTCTTAACCTTTTAATTAATTGGTATTGTCTACGTCAATTGTGGCGACAACCTGTACTGATTGATCATCAGGGATTTCGCTGTATGAGAGCACCGTCAGATCTGCAAGCCGATGTTTAATAATTTTTGCTAACCAAGGACGTATTCCCGGTGATACAACTAATACAGCTGGGTGTCCTTGATTTTCCACTTCCTGAGAATTAGTTGCCAGCGATTGGAAAAGACCCTCTGCAAGTTGAGGCTCAATCACAGCATTTTGAGGATTACTGCTCTGCTGAAGTACGTTGTGTAGCATCTGCTCTAGACCAGGATTGAGTGTCATTACTGGTAGGCTGTCGTTTACATCAACAAGACTTTGTACGATCATTCTGCCAAGTCGAGGTCTGACCGTTGCTGTTAATTCGTCTGCATCTTGAGTTCGCGCACTCTCAGTCGACAGAGCTTCAATAATGGTCCTCATGTCGCGCACTGAAACACCTTCATTCAGCACGTTTTGTAACACTTTAGTTACTGTTGCTAGTGGTAGTTTACCTGGTACTAGATCTTCTACTAATTTGGGTGAACGTGCGGCGACTTTATCTAGTAACTGCTGAGTTTCATCATGACTTAGAAGCTCCGAAGAGTTATTTCTAAGTAAGGTATTTAGGTGAGTTGCAATCGCTGTGGCTGAGTCAACTACGGTGTATCCGAGGGTTCGGGCATAGTCCCGTTGAGAGGGGTCGATCCAAATGGCATCAAGTCCGAAAGCAGGCTCTTTGGTAGCCTCTCCTTGTAATGTACCGAAAACTTCGCCGGGATTAATGGCCATTTCTTTGCCGATCTTGATATTTCCCTTACCGCGCACTACACCATTCATAACAATATGATATACATCTGGATCAAGGTCTAAATCGTCTCTAATTCTTATTGGCTGGATTAGGAATCCAAGTTCTGCTGAAAGTTTTTTGCGAATACCTTTCACACGAGGCAGCAATTGTCCTCCCGTTTCGGGATTAACCAGCGGGATTAGTCCATAACCTATATCAAGGCCCACGAGATCTACTTGCTCAACATCGTCCCAGTTTAGATCTTCAAGCATTGGATCTGGAGCCTGCTCGGTTTGCAGTTCACCAGCTGTTTCGGCAGTATTAGGATCAGTAGGATTTTTGTATAGCCACATACCGCCAGCTGTTGCGGCACCCCCAAGGGCTAAAAATATTAGTGTTGGCATGCCAGGAACCAAGCCCAGTAGAATAATAATACCTCCAGCAATAATTAAGGCAACAGGATTGCCAAGCTGGTTTTTAGCTTGATTAGTCATCGTTTCCGCGGTGGTTACCCGGGTGACGATAATAGCTGTTGCAAGAGAAAGTAATAGCGAAGGTATCTGGGCGACAAGACCATCACCAATAGTTAACAAAACATAAATTTTTCCTGCTTCGGTAAAGCTGAGATCATGCTGAGTTAAACCTATAACAAGACCGCCAACTATATTAATAAGCAATATAAGAAGGCCGGCAACTGCATCACCGCGAACAAATTTAGATGCACCGTCCATTGAGCCAAAAAAGTCAGATTCTTGTGATATTTCTTCTCTGCGGTTTCTAGCAGTGTCTTGGTCAATAACACCAGCATTTAAATCAGCATCGATCGCCATTTGTTTACCAGGCATAGCATCTAAGGTAAATCGTGCAATAACCTCTGATACTCGTCCAGCGCCCTTGGTAACAACGATAAAATTAATAATCATTAGGATCGAGAAAATGATAAAACCGACAAGATAATTGCCGCCGATAACAAAAGCACCAAAGGCTTCAATGACCTTTCCTGCAGCATCGGGACCTTCGTGACCTTTTACTAGGACTAAGCGTGTAGAGGCAACATTTAACCCTAAGCGCAACATTGTAGCGATTAGCAATATAGAAGGGAAAGATGAGAAGTCCAAAGGTTTCGAGCTATTGATGGCAATCATAATGATCACCACACCTATAAGAATATTGAAGGTGAATAAAAAGTCTAATAAAAAAGATGGCAGCGGCAGAATTAACATCGCAATAATCAACAAGACTATGAATGGAATTCCCAACCCTGAGAGTTCGATTTTCGACATGTCCTGTCGTAGGGTTGACAGCAGTGCAGTAGACATCAAATAAAAACCTATATATTTCAGTTAGTTAATATTTTAAGCCAGAATGTTAGAGGCTTAAAATACGTAGTTATTCAGATATAAGCAATATGCGTGCCATTTTTTAGCAATTATTCTATTGACCTTATTAAAGTCTGCAAGTGTGGTTTTAGAGTTATTTATGCTCAAGGCTTTACCGCAACTGTCGATAGCTACTAATAGGAGACAGTTATTTTGGCAACTGCCTAAATGAAGGTATCCTTAATGACTTAATTTGACCCACCCAACATGCACGGTAGGAATTACAATGAAAAATAGCCAGTCAGTAATAAGTTCATTACAAAGAAGATCTAGGTTTGTTGGTGCCGTTCTTTTGGTATTATCATTGATAAGCTGTGCTACTAATAACGGCGATTACAATGCTGCTGTAGTTTCAACCATTGTCGACCAGAATGATAATATTGTTGCCACAGGCTATGCGGTGATAAGTATTCAGGCAGGAGATAACCCTGCGCACCAGAGACTTCTATCAATACGTGCATCTAAGTTAGATGCCTACAGGGCCCTTCTTGAGCAGGTTTATGGACAGTACCTAGATACCACAACAACCATTGCCGAGATGGTTGTTAAGAGTGACACTTTTAGATCACGCGTTCAGGGAGTTATTTACGGTGCTCGTTTGGTGAGTATTACTACCGTGGGTGAAGATACCTACGAAACTACTTTGTCGCTGAATAATTCTATCGTCAATGATTTACGAGAGCTTTATTTGGAGTCTATGGCTCAGCAAAAGCTGGCCAGGCTCTGATTTAAAATGAAATGCCGATGGTCAAATGATTACTGAAAACCTTTTGAAAGGCGTTAACTCATGCTGCTAGCTACCAATAAAATTGGTTCCTTGATTACTCCTCATTTCTTTGGCAGCAGAGTAATGCCGCAGTGGGTTATATGTGTCGTATTACTTCTTTTTGGCATACCTTCGGTTGCTCAAGATCCAGCGGAGATTAAATTAAGAACGGTTAAACAGGCGTTGGTTGATTTGGCATTGGGGGCGGAGGTGCAAGTCGATTCGATGGCATACATGGACAACACCGGCAAACTACATGAGTCATCAGTGCTTTCTACTAGCGCTGGGATTCGCGGAGTTCGTGTTATGTCATATCTTGAGGAGGCCAAAAGAGGCTCCAAGGCGACTATGAAAGCAACTGTTATGCCTGACCGGTCATGTCGTGAGGCAAAAATCAACCTTCGCCGGCAGGTGCTAGTTAACATTGTGGATTCTGATCGCTTACATGGTCAAGCTAATCAAGTGGGAGATCACTCGCTTTTGGAGGTCGCACGATTTATAGAAAAGCACCTAATCAACAGGCTAAGTTTATCTAAAAATTGGTCAGCAAGCTCTCAGGTAAGCTATGCCTCGTCCTATGATCAATACTTATCTGGCACATCAATCGATGGAGTGCCTTATAGGCTAGACATCAAACTTAATCACGCTGAGACTACTAATATGTTCGATATCAGCTATTCTCGCTGGGTTAAACAGAGTGTTGCTCGATCGGCGAGATTTCTTAAATCTACTGCAGCGCAAGTTAGCAGAGGTTCGGAAAAAGCCTCGTGGCCAGCGGCGGACATCACTTATGAGCTTGCATTAGTAGATCGAAGCACCAATTTATCTCTATGGAAAACTGGCGGTAAATTACATTATCCAGCGATTAGTAGAGGTTATAGCAAAGGTAAAATACCATTATCATTAGAAGCCGATACGTCAATTATTATGGCTGATTTTGTTCAAGGGTTGAGTGAATCTTTGGCCTGTAAGCCACATCAATTTCAAATCAGGGATGGTCGCTTGAATGAAAATAAACTGGTTATTAACGCAGGGCGAGTCGCCGGAATTACTGTAGGCGATCAGTTTTTGATAAGTACCCACCCAGATCTACTTAAACAGGCACTAACCGACAAAGGGTTATCTAGCCTTACCTTAGCAAAGGTAGAATCGGTGAATATACACTCTGCGGTGTTACAGCAGGTGGCGGGTCCTGAGTGGAATAGAAAAAGCGATCTCTCGACACTGGTTGCGACTTATTTTTAAGATTCATATTATGCTCAATAGGTTACATTGAGTTTTGATTTATATATCCGTTGTTAATGTGTGAGGTGAAAAGAGGATGACTAAATTATGATACTCAATACTAAGCAGCCTGTTTATTTTCTGCTCATTACAGTAGTTGCTATGTCTGGCTTAACGGACAGGCAAGCAATTGCAGACATTGCAGAGGCAGAAGCAGCCTTACAGTTTCTTGTGGGTGAGCCAGAAGACCCTAATTGCAAATGCAGTAAATCATCCTCGTCGGTTAAAAGTTGGTCTTCAGCTGAGCTTGAGACGTCAGTTTTACAACGATTGGGTAATATGGGCGACAATGATTACCAGGTTCAGTTTGGTGATACATTAGACTCAATTATTAAATCTCAACTCCCAGATTTTCCAGTTAAGAAAGTCATTTTAAGAGATGCAATTGTAGCGGCAAACTCTCATGCGTTTAGACGCAACAACCCTCACTGGTTATACGCTAATAAAACCTTAAAATTGCCTACCAGTGCCGATATACATCAGGCAATTTTCAAGACAGCAGCACCAGACATTGCTACGGCAAATCGCAAGCGTAAGAACTGGATAAGCTACCCTTAGTGTGCATTTTGTCATAAGCTACTGGGGTTAACGGCTTAATAGCCAAGGCTCAAAAAATGTTAGGTCCAGAGCAACTCAACATGGTTCCGCGACTTTCTCCAGTGTCTATGGAGAGTGTTGCGGTTGTGCGTGTTTCCGAGCAGCTTGCCAGAGATGTCGGACTAGCCGACAATCAAGTGATAAGAGGTATTATTGCTTCGCGAAACGGGGCTGCAGTTTTGTTATTGAATAACCGTGAATTAGAGTGGGCTGCTGGTAAGCGTTTTAAAGAGGGCGATCGCATTGATTTTCGCGTTGAGTCCACCTCTAATGGAAAAACCTTAAGGCCTGTTGCCGTTCATCACGCGGCTATACCGGTTGCAGGATCTGCGGTGGCGACCTCGCCGCGATTGTTAAGCCTTCTTTATCGTCCCGATCAGCCATCTATTCAGGCGGCTCTTTTCCAGCCAGGTGCCATGCAAGCTTTTCTTGGCCAGATGGGTGATGCGGAGGTTACCCAACGTTTCAGCCAGTTACTGTTAAGTATGGCGAATGTGTCGCCTGATAATATACGTCAAGCATTAGTTGCATCGGGATTATTTGGAGAATTCTTTTTATCCCGCCAAATGCAAAGTCGCTTGGATGTAAAGCAGCTCATGCGCAAACTATTGGTCGACGGAAAATTGACTTCTGAATTGAAAGCGTCCGTTGGGCAGTTAGTAGATGAAATAGAGGGCCACCAGATAGAGGGTCTTCAAGCAAGGCAAAGTCAGCAAATTTCCTATCATTTTGTAATCCCTTTTAATGATGCTAATCCGGTGGAGGTGAATTTTGAGCGAGGTGCTGCTAAAGATGATGGAGGGTCTTCAGATTGGGTTATAAACCTCCATACAGATGCTGAGGATTTAGGACCACTTTGGCTGAAAACAACGGTTAAAGCCAATAGAGAAATAGATATGATTTTGTGGGCTTCTTGGTCTGATTCAGCTAGCAAAGCAGAAGCTGCATCGAATATCTTACAGCAGTCTTTGCAAGGGTTTGACTTAACCTTAAATAAATTAACAGTTCTTAATGCTACACGACCGAGTATAGATTCATCGTTGACCGGTCCCGGACACGTACTGGATGTGAGCACATGAGATATAAATCTAAAAAGAAGGCCATCGCTATCGAGTATGGTGAAAATCCTGTTCCTATTATTACCGCTAAAGCTGATGGAATTAACGCAGAGAGCATTATTGCTGAGGCCAGAAGGCAGGGAGTATACATCGCTGAGGATCCCCAACTAGTCGAATTGTTGGGTGACTTGGATCTTGATGCTGAGATTCCAGAGCATCTGTATGTCGCGGTGGCCGTTATCCTATCTTGGGCATATTGGTTAAAAGGTATAAATCCTACAGATAACACACCTTAGCTATACGTTTCTAGCCCGCTTTGGCCCCCGCCTAGATTTCATTTTGCCAAGACGATCGTATACATCAACTGAGGGTGCGGTACTGGGAGACTGAATAGTTTGTAATGCGCCTTTTACCGATTCGATTTTTCGGTTGATCAAAATCTGATTGCGTCGGTGCAGGTCTTTGCATTCACCAATTATAGTAATAATATTGTCCCATGACGCTAGGGCGGTATCTTTTTCAGTAGATATTTCTGCGTTAGTCTTCAGGTAGCTGGATAAAGAGTCGCTAGCTAAAAATGTCAGTATATCTAGCTTCTCTTGTTGCAGAGATTCAAAAACATCCAATTGCTGAACTTTTAATGCCTCAAACTCGTCCTCCAATAGGACCTTCAGTGCAGCAGCTTTATTTAAAGCTTGGTTTAACAGTGTCTTATTTTCCATAAAACTAGCTCATTTGATCAAGAATAGTGTTGCATTAGTTTTGTTAAATCATCCACACAGCAAAAAACACAAGGACAAGTGTCCTTGTGTTTGGGAGCCTAACTTAAGAACTACGATTTATTTTCCGTAAATCATACTCTCAAGAGCAACAAATTTTTCTGCAACTTTCTTAGCATCAACCGGATAGTTACCTTCAGCGATAGCTGTCTTAATGCGAGAAACTAGCACTTCATCAAACTCAGCACTTGAAAGTTCCTTTTCAGCTTGAGCGCTAAGAACAAATTCATCAGCTCTTCGTTCAATTTTAGGTGCTTCAGCTGCTGGTGCTTCAGGCGCAGCTTGCTTGGGCTTTTCAGCACTGACAGTGGCAGGTGTTACCGGCTTGTTTAGTTGCGAAATAGCGTCTGTCATGATTTTTCCTTTGGGCGATTACCCTTTCTACTCTTCGTCTACTACATCGGCACTACTTTACTATTCTTTAATATATTTTTTCATTTATTTTATTTAGAGGCCAGAAGCTTTTCCAGGGCCGATAATCACTCCTTTGACTTGTTCCCCTGATTCAGGATTGATCAGCGTAATTTGTTGACCAATTTTGCCATTTTCTTTTGCGACCATTGGCGTAGATATTTCAAGGGCACCCTTGCTTATGACCAACAGTATACTATCACCTTTTGTAACTAAAGTGCCTTCTTGTAAGTCTGATGCTCGAACGACTTGACCTGCTCTGATGGTTCTGCGCGCCTGCATAATGATGTTGTTTGGTGGCTGGATTAAAGCATCATTTGGCACCTTCCCATAAAAAGGTTGTACCTTTATATTTGCGCTGGACACGATCTGTCCCCGCTGAATTGTTTTAGTACTCATAACCAGCAGTGTTTCAATATTTAAGTCTTTTTTCGAGAGAATAGTTCCTGCTAGTAAGTCACCGGAGGCAGTAGCGGTTGAGAGTAATCGCAATGGAAATTGGTGTTGATTGCCAATTTTTTTTATCGACTTTTCAACAAGGTTTACATCATCGATGGTAATTTTCTCTCCAGAGAGAATATCTTTGTTTACCATAAAGACCGTGATGGTGCGGTCCACCAAGCTTTGTAATACCAAATCACCCGCTTCTACATCCCTTTTAAGCGTCATGCCCTCCGCGGCAGCTTTGTTAGATATAGCGCCTGAGATTCGATCCGGAATTTCAATTAATTGAACGTTCGCTAGAGTAATTTTGTCCCCGACTAGCATATCTCTATTAAAGGTAAGCACCTTCGAATATTTTATTAGTTTTACACCGATAAACACTGACCAGCCTGTATCAGGGCATTCTACTCGAATAGATTCTTGGCTTGTTGGAACGGAAAAAGCAATATCAAAAAGCGATGGGCATGTTGGTATTCTCAGTCGTCGATCGGTTGCTTTAATGATGATTTGATCCTTATTAACATCCGCTTCTAGAGCGACCCAGTTCATGGCTTGATTAATAAGCGCCTGTTTGTCAAACCCTAATCCAGGGGTGCCCTGAGCAACACAGCACCAGAGCAATAGGGATAATAGTAGAGCCCGATTTAATAATTTCATACCCTCAGTATGGAGTACCTCGAAGAGTGACGCAATACCGACAGGGTGGCAAATAAAGACGGCAAACATTGGCCGAAGCGGCAAACTCTTTAATTTATTGAATTTTAACAATTATTTAAGTAGTTGATTATTAACGTTTAATTTTAATAAATAAATAAAAACCTACTTTTGGCATTGCATTTGCATTATCCAAGGAAAGAAACCCTCTCTGTCAGATAATCGACACAAGTTGGTGAAACTTTAATGAGGATGTTATGAAATTATTCGATTCAACATTAGGCCTTCATGGACAAGCACTCAGCTTGAGAAGCGAGCGTATGGAAGTATTGTCTCGAAACATAGCCAATGCTGATACGCCAAACTTCAAAGCGCAGGATCTTGATTTTAGATCAGCGCTTAAGGGTGTGCAGCAAGGTAACGAGATTAAAACAACCCACGCTGGCCATGTGAGTTCATTTGAAGGCGCTAGTCCAAATTTGTTTTATACCAAACCGTTAAATGCGTCTTCAGATGGCAATACGGTAGAGATAAGTGTTGAACAGGCTAAGTACGGTAGGGCCGCAGCGGAATACCAGGCAACTCTCAGATTCCTTGAGGGTGACATTTCCGCGATCAGAAAAGTGTTGAGAGGAGATTAAAGCATGTCATTTAACAATATTTTTGGAGTAGCAGGTTCAGCTTTGGGCGCACAAATGATTCGCATGAATGCCAGCGCATCAAATATGGCTAATGCCGGCTCTACAGCGCCCTCTGAAGCTGAGGCTTTTAAGGCAAAGCGTCCAGTTTTTCAAACAATGCTAGCTGAACAGCAGATTAATGGGCAACAGCCGGCCGTTGGTGGTGTCAGGGTTGTTGAGATTGCTATTGATGAGGCGCCAAACGGAAAAATCCATGATCCAGGTAATCCAAATGCCGACGAAGACGGGTTTGTTTACATGTCTAATGTCAATGAGGTTACCGAGATGGTGGAAATGATGGCAGCAGCTAGAAGCTACCAAAATAATGTCGAAGTGGTTAATACAGCTCGTCAATTGATGATGCGAACCATCGAAATAACCAAGGCTTAAGGATCAGAATTATGGTTGATACATTAACAACGAGTTCTTTTTTGACCAGTGCACAATATGCTGATCAACAAATGAGCACAGCGGCGGAGGATGACCTGTTAGGTCGTGATGCCTTTTTACAGCTGCTTACGACGCAATTAACTAATCAGGATCCTCTGGACCCTATGGACAATGAGGCATTTGTTGCTCAGCTAGCTCAATTTTCGTCTGTTGAAGGGATTAAAGGGATGCAGACGTCTCTTGAGTCAATGTCTTCAGCAATGCGCCAAGATCAAATGATAGCTGGTGCTAACCTCATGGGTAAAGGCGTATTAGTCCCTGGGGGGGCTTTTGCGAATGCTGGTGGGCAACAGGCTGAGGGTGTAGCCAAGCTGGATTTCGGTGCTGAAGCGCTACTTCTAGACATCCATGATCAAGATACTGGAGAGCTTATTTATTCTGAAAATCTTGGTAGCCGTGGTCCGGGTAATCACGATCTGTCTTGGAACGGCAGAACTAATACAGGTGACGTTGCGCCGAAAGGGAATTACATCATGAGTGCGAATGTAGCGCTCAATGGTGAGGTGAAGGGCGCGCCGGTATCAACAGTTTCGCAGGTAAAAAGTGTGAAGTGGGATGCTAATTTGCAAGAACTTACATTAGAAATCAACGATGGAAAGTACGTTTCGTTATCACAGGTAGAGCGCATCAGCGCTTATTATTTGAACACAGATTATTAATAATAAAAGGAATATATAAATGTCATTTTATACATCATTAACAGGTTTAAACGCAGCAGCAACGGAGCTGTCTGTTACCTCTAATAACATTGCTAACGCAGGTACTACGAGTTTTAAGCGTTCGGACGCAGTTTTTGGAGATATTTTTGCAACCTCTACAACACAAAAATCTTCAAATTCAGTGGGCAGTGGTGTGTCTTTGTTGGCGGTTAATCAGCAATTCACTCAGGGCAATATTGAGTCTTCTGCTAATACGTTGGATTTGGCTATTGCCGGTGATGGTTTTTTCCCCATAAAAACCCCTGATGGTCAAGAGTTATTCACGCGTAATGGTGCATTCATGCTTGATGAAAACGGATTGATGGTGAATGACGAAGGCAATGGTTTACAGGTGCATCCATTAAATACCGACGGTACTAGTAACTTTAACGTCGCTACTCAGGGTTTGACTATTGCCCGTGACTTCCCAGCTGCTGCAAGTACTGTTGGCACAATATCACTTAACATTCCCTTAGTAGGAGCAGCTTTAGATGACGGTTCTGGGGCTACTCCTCCAACACCCACTTTAGATCCTTTGAATGCTACTACCTATAACGAAGCGCAGACGTTCAGTCTTTATGATGATGAAGGTAACGGCTATCAGACAACTGTCTATTACCAAAAGATGACCGATACTGCAGATAACGGTGTCGGCGATGACACCTGGAAAGCGACAGCCTATGTTGATGGTGTTCAGGCTGGTCCCTCCGTTGATTTAACCATTGCCAATGCTACTGGCACCGGTACTGGTGCGGAGATTACTTTATCAGCAGTTAATTTGCCAACCAGTAGTAAAGATGTTGTATTGACTGTAAATCCAAATGGTGTTGCAGGTGGTTTTAAAGCAGTTAGCCTGACGGAGAATGGATTTCCCCCCGGTGGACTGGTTAATATTGATATTGCCGAAAATGGTTCAGTGAGAACTACCTATTCAAACGGCGAGCAACAAGATGTGGGCCGAATTAACCTTGCTAATTTTAGTTCAACACCCGGCTTGAAACAAACCGGCGGAACCAAGTATGCCACTACGGCCAATTCTGGTGGTGCAACTTATGGTGCTGCAGGCTCAGCTGGATTTGGCACGATCCGATCCGGTGCGCTGGAGCGATCTAATGTTGATTTGACCGCAGAGCTTGTTGATCTTATCAGCGCACAGCGTAATTTCCAGGCCAATGCCAAGGCGATTGAAACAAGTTCAACTTTGACCTCAACCATTATTAATATGCGCGGATAATTGAATACGCATTGATAGGAGCAGTTCATGGACAAGTTAGCTTTCACCGCGTTAGCCTCAATTAGAAACCAGGGGCAACTTCGAGCTCAGATTACCAACAGCTTAGCCAATGTATCCACCGTAGGATTCAAGGAAAGTTATGCTTTGGCTGAGCAAGCTCGAGAAGTGAATGGCGCTGGATTCAATACGCGAGTTGCACCAGGCATGGCCTCCCAAGAAGTAATTAAACTTCATCCAGGGGCATTTAACATGACTGGCCATGCGTTGGATGTCGCCATGAACGACAAGACTGTTCTGGGTGTACAGGCAACTGATGGCGATGTGGGTTTTACCCGTCGTGGAGACCTAAGAGTATCTGCAACAGGCTTACTTGAAAATGCTGCTGGCCAAGTTATTTTGGGTGAATCAGGTCCGATTACTGTTCCTCCTGGGCAGTTGGTTAGTATAGGGCCAGATGGTACGGTGCGAGGACAATCTCTTGCCACGCCAAACCTACCGGCGACGGAGATTGGCCAGCTTATGCTAAGAGATGCTAGTGAGATGCCTTTAATTAGGCGCACTGATGGTCTTTTTGAGCCTTTGGATGAGGATTATCGCGGTCAAGATTTTCCTCAAGGTCCAGAGCCTGCCACCTTAACCACAGGTGCATTGGAAGGCAGTAATGTCAACCCTGTAGAAGCCATGGTCAAACTTATGGATTTTAGCAGAGCATTTGAGGCAAAAATTAAAACTGTATCAGAAGCTAAATCTATTGATGAGAGTGGTGCATCAATGATGCGTATTTCTTAACTGTAGATAAAAAAACAAGATAGTTTAATAGAGGATAATAATTATGGATGCTTCACTTTGGATTGCCAAAACTGGATTGACTGCGCAAAAAACGCGTATGCAGGTTATTTCCAACAACTTGGCTAACGTCAACACCACAGGCTTCAAAAAAGACAGAGCTGTGTTTGAAGATCTACTCTACCAAAATATCACCCCAGCTGGTGGTCAGACAGATGCTGATTCACAAGCTCCCACTGGCCTAATGCTTGGTACAGGTACGCGTGTTTTGGCTACTGAAAAACTCCACGGACAGGGCAACATTATTACCACTGAAAACGCTCTTGATTTAGCTATTACTGGTGATGGGTTTCTATCTGTTTTGCAAAAAGATGGCACTTTTGCTTACACCAGAGACGGCTCATTAAAATTATCAGCTGACGGTAACCTTGTCACTGCAGGTGGTGAAGCCCTCAATCCACCTATTAATATCGATGCCAATGCTGAAAGTATTACCATCGGCCGAGATGGCACAGTTACTGTCTCACTAGCTAATGGTGGCGGTTCGGCTCAGGCAGGACAAATTCAGTTGTCTCGGTTCCCTAATAATGCGGGACTTAAACCGCTGGGACGAAATCTTTATGCCGAAACTGAGGCAAGTGGCACAGCTCAGGTCGGTAATCCCGGCGAAACCGGCAATGGCATGTTAATGCAGGGATCTCTTGAGGCTTCCAACGTTAATGTCGTTGAAGAAATGGTCAACATGATTGAGACGCAGCGCGCTTATGAGGTGAACTCAAAAGCAATATCTGCAGCTGATGGCATGTTGCGATTCCTTAATAACAATCTGTAGAGCACTATTATGAATTTACTTAAACCCTTCATTGTTATCGGTATTACAGGCGTGCTATCAGCCTGTGCTGGACAGCCACAGATGATGCCAACGGCAGAGTTTTCACCCATTCAGCCGCTGGCAGCCAAAAAACCTGTTCAGGTAAATGGATCAATTTTTGCCAACGGCAGAGATCTATTTGGTGATCTACGCAGTTACCAGGCTGCAGACATAAGTGTCGGTGACTTGGTAACAGTATTGCTAAGTGAGACCACTCAAGCCTCGAGAACATCAAATTTAGCTACCAGCCGAGTGGGTGCCAATGATGTTATAAACCAAGGTCGGATTGATGCTGTAGTGAATAAGTTTGAGACCGAGAGCGGAAGAGGGTTGGGTGGATTTTTCGACCTTTTCCCAACTACCGGTTCTACCGTCACAAGCACAGGTTCAGGTACCGCAGGTCAAGGGGCCTCTTTAACCGGATCAATTTCCGCCATGGTGGTGGAAATTTTGGCTAATGGAAATCTGGTGATTATTGGTGAAAAGCAATTGGCGCTCACAGAAGGAAGCGAATTCATCCAGGTTAAAGGGATTATCCGTCCTGCAGACATACAGCCTGATAATACGATATTGTCCCAACGCATAGCTCACGCACAGATTTCATATAGAGGTACTGGTGACCTAGCTAATGCGTCAAAGCCATCATGGGGCAATACCTTACTGTACAAATTTTGGCCCTTTTAGGAGCTTATAGCATGTTAAGACTTAAACTATTTTTCGTGACAATCGCACTCATATTAAGTGCTGATGTTGCAGCAGACCGGATTAAAGATCTTGTTAATGTCGCCGGTGTACGAACTAACAAATTAATTGGTTTTGGCCTAGTTGTCGGTTTGCAGGGTACTGGTGATGGCAAAGATATACCCCTCACCGCGCAACAGCTTAAAACCACTTTGTCTGGATTAGGCGTTAGTGTTGATGGTCCAGTGAGTGATTTTGATTTAGGTTCTGAAATGGCCTCTTTGGCTTCTGCCAATGCAAAGAAAGAAATGAAGCTAGAGAATGTAGCTGCGGTGATGATCACTGCTGAATTACCACCCTTTGCAAAACCAGGACAAAAAATAGATATTGGTGTGTCGGCCATTGGAACGGCAGAGTCATTGCGCGGAGGTAGTCTAATCTTGACTCAACTCCGCGGTGTCGATGGTCAAACCTACGCTTTGGCGCAAGGCGCATTGACTATCACAGGTGTCAGTGTTGAATCCTCAGGCACAAGCGTCCAGGTGGGTATTCCTACCGCGGGAAGAATTCCTAATGGCGCAACTGTAGAGCGGTCGGTTCCGACACCATTTGAGACCGCAGATCACATCGTTCTCAACATGCGAGAGAGCGATTTTTCTACCGCTAATGCAGTTAAAGTCGCCATTGATGAGTCTTTCGGTGAGGGGACTGCCCATGCTATAGATGCAGTTTCTGTCGCGGTGAAAGCCCCAGCAGATTCGTCCCAGCGGGTTGCTTTTTTAAGTATGATTGAAAACCTTCAAGTCATTCCAGGCGACGCTCCAGCGCGAATTGTAATTAACTCGCGCACAGGTACTGCGGTGATAAATCGAAACGTAAGGGTAACTGCAGTGGCCGTTACTCATGGCACAATTTCAGTGCGTATCTCCGCTACTAATGAAGCTAGTCAGCCATCACCCTTTGGCGGTGGTGAGACAACCACGGTCACTAACGCAGATATTAGTGTTTCTGAAGAAAATAACCCTATGTTCCTGTTTAAACCCGGTGTTGATTTACGCGAAATTGTTGATGCAGTAAATGAAGTCGGGGCTACACCTTCTTCGCTGATAGCTATTTTAGAGGCGCTTAAGAGTTCTGGTAGCCTCCGTGCAGAGCTAGTGGTGATTTAAATGCAAGATATTGCTAATGCATCAAAAAGCTATCTTGATTTTGCTGGCCTTGGAGATTTGAAGGTACGAGCCAAAACTGATCAGTCTTCTGCTGCAAAAGAAGTGGGACAACAGTTTGAAGCCATGTTTGTGCAGATGATATTTAAATCTATGCGTCAAGCAAATGAGCCGCTAAAAGATGGACTTTTTGGTTCTAATACCGAAGACAGCTACGAGCAGATGTATCACCAAGAGCTGGCACAGGTAATGTCGCAAACAGGTGCTTTTGGTTTGGGCGACTGGTTGACTAATCAAGTGACAGGTCAAACTAATCCAACTAAAGCAATACAAGCTTATGAAGAGACACCAAGAGAAGCATTGCCCTTGGTGAAAGATGATAAGTCAAAACCTATGTCGTTTAGCAACGACAGTAATTTTAGAATAAAAGGCTAGAATCATGGCAGATCTTCTATCTATCGGTGCCAGTGCTTCTCAGATTTATAAGTCTGCACTATCCACAGTTAGTAATAATATAGCTAACCTGACAACTGAAGGTTACAGCCGACAGTCAATTAATATCAGCGAAAATGCTCCTGACAGGTTAGGTCAAACTTATTTAGGTACTGGTGCTACCGTGGACACTATTACCAGAGGCTTCAACGCTTTTGCTGAGAATAATCTACGCCAAAGTAAGGGTGAACTCTCGACACAGGACCAACTTATTAATTATGCCAGTCAAGTGGTTGATGTCTTGGGGTCTGACTCAGCCGGGTTAAATCAGGCTATGGATCGTTTCTTTGCATCAGCAGGTGATCTGAGCATTGATCCCGCTTCAACCACCCTACGAAGCGCCTTTTTAAATGAAGCCGAGGGCCTTGCCATACGATTTAATGAACTAGCTGGGTACTTAAATGATGTTGAGCAAGATACCCAATTTGACATAGATGCAAAAACCGTACGGCTTAACAATCTTGCACAACAATTAGTTGCTATTAACGCTGAATTAGAAGGCAACTTTGATCTGAAAAATCAGCCTCCAGCTCTTCTTGATCAAAGAGATCGAACGCTATTAGAGATGGCGGAGATTGCTAACATCCATGTGACTGAAGGGAAGTCAGGGGCAGTAAATGTCAGATTAGATAATGCATTTGGAACCATGGTTGTCGATAACAATCGGGCCAATCAATTTTCAACACAGTTTAATCAACCTCAAGTCGGTAGTGTGGAAATTATAAGCAGTTATGGCGTGCTTGGAAATGTCACAGACCTAACCGGTGGTGCTTTAGGTGGTTTGCTCAGTGTGCGCAGTCAGGTATTGCTACCAACGATAACTAAGCTAGATGATCTAGCTAATACCCTCACCTCCGAGGTTAATGCCATTCAAACCTCGGGCTACGATGGTGATGGTATTAATGTGGGTACAGCTATGTTTGGTGATGATGGTGTCACCACTGGTGCTGCTGGTTTAACCTTATTAATTAACGACCCAAAAGATATTGCCGCCGCACAGCAAGCAAACAGTCCTGGTGATAACAGTAATATGGTGTTGCTATCTCGACTGCAGACTGAGGATGTGATGACAGATGGTGGTTCCCTAACCGATGGTTACAACAGTATTGTTACTAGTGTTGGCAGTCAGGTGACCTTGGCAAAAATATCTAGGGAAGCTTTGCAGGTGGTATACGATCAAGCTGTTGCTGAGAACGATCAGGTGTCAGGCGTTAATCTTGATGAAGAGGCAGCAGACTTAATTCGTTATCAACAAGCTTTTCAGGCATCGGCCAAGATTATTGAAGTATCATCCAAATTATTTGACGCTATTTTAGCGGTGCGCTAAGAAGTAGCATGAGTGTATGAAATTAGTGAAAAAAAATTAATTAGCCTCCAAGGCTAAAGTTTTGGTCATTAGTGTCGATGTCACGAGTGGACCGATTTGAATTGCGCGCTTTACTTAAATAGCGGCATCAGCAAAAGGTTGAGGTAGTAAATGAGAATATCGAATCAACAGTTTTTTGAAAATTCAGTTAATCAGATGACTCAGCAGCACGCTAAGGTGGCTGATTTGCAGTCTAGAATTGCTGAAGGTAAGCAATTGCTGAACCCAAGTGATGATGCTGAAAAAACAGCGCTAGTTCAGCGCTTAAACAGTGCTTATGGGCGCCAAGAGGTGTACTCTTCGGCCCTTAACGCCGTAAGTAGTCGTCTGGATCTTGAAGAGGCAGTCGTTAATAGCAGCACCGATATGCTCCAGCGGTTAAAAGAGCTCGCATTAATGGTAAATGGCACTACAGTTGATACCGATTTAGAGGCCATCTCTACAGAAGCTGAATCATTGCGGGAAGCTTTATTAGCTCAGGCTAATGAACAAGATATTAATGGCAATTACTTATTTTCGGGTTCTGATACCAAAACCGCGTCTTTCACAGATACCGCAGGTACCGTTTCTTATACAGGTAATCAGCAGCGTATATCTGTTGATATTTCAGAAAACCGCTACATTGAATTGAATCGTCCGGGTGACACAGTTTTTTCTAGCATTGATAGAGGCGGAGTCGATGTAGGTTTCTTTCAGGTTATTGATGATTTTATTGGTGCATTAAACACCAACAATGAAGCAGAGCTTACAAGAGCGCTGTCAGAAATTGACACTTTGACTGATAGCATGACAACTTCAATTGTTGATATTGGCGCGCGACAACGTACGGTTGATTCACAGCAAGATATTATAGTAGATACCAAGCTGCGATATGAGTTGATGTTAAACGCTGAGACAGAGCTTGATTACACCGCAGCGATTACTGAGTTGACCGCAGAAATGCTTTCATTAGAAGCGGCTCAAGCAAGTTTTGCTAAAATTTCTCAACTCAGTTTATTTGATTATATTAGGTAGGATCATAAATGGTAACGTCAACAGGGGTTGATTCGTCAGCTACACCAGCGCCAACTCAGAGCAGTATTGGATCTTCCATACTGCTCACACTAGGTTCTGGTTCTGGCATAAATGTTGAAGAACTCTCTACCAATTTGGTCAATGCAGAAAAACTCCCCGCAGAAAATGCATTGCAGGAGAAAATTGACAAAACAGAAGCCAAGATATCCGGCTATGGATTAATCTCATCGCAGCTAGGCATCCTTGCAAGCTCTTTTGAAAAAATTAACGACGCCAATGAAATTTACTCTACAGCGGGTAAAAGCTCCAACGAGAATGCGGTTTCTTTTCTCAGTGTAACCAATGACGCACCAGAGGGTGGCTATGATATCAATGTCTATCAGCTAGCTGAAAATCAACGTGTTGCATCCAATAGTTACCAAACAAACAGCGGTAATGTTAATGCCAGTGCGGCTTTTGATATTACTCTTTCCATTGGTGTGACGCGCACAGGTACCTATGAACACTCTATAACCACCGAGCAGCTACAGGCACTTGGCGCTGGTACATCTGCATATATCGAGTATTCCGATGGAACTAATACCATTCAAATCACTCAGGCTGACATTGATTTAGCCATGGAGTCACTAGAAGGCTCGGGTATTTATACCTTTGAAAATGCAAGTCTTGAAGGGCTTATTTTAGCCATTAACAACAATATTTCTACCAACGCTGGCTTCGCTAGTAATTTCGCCTCTGCAGAGGTTCACCGCACTAAAGGTATTAGTTTTATCCAGACTACTGCAGGCGCTTCAGTAGCTTTAACACAGCCCATTGCTAGTGACGGGTCTGCTTCCTATAGTCTTGGTACCATTGCTCAAGGAATGATCAGTGCAACACCGGTAGATGGGTCTCCGGCGAGTTACATTTTTACTCCTGCAAGCGCAGGATCAGATTCTTTAGAAGTCTCTGATGGCGTAACTACCGTTAGCGTTGCGCTGACGGATTTTACAACACGTACCGACTACGAACTCTCCATTACAGAATCAGAGTTACAAACAGCTCTGGCCAGTAGTGGTACGATATCGATTGCAGGTAGTGATGGCAGCGGGGGTGACCAGACAGTTTCAGTGGCCCTTAGTGATATGACTACCTTTGGTCTGCCAATTCCTCTGGGTGCCTTGACGCTGCAGGACCTAGCCAATGCCATTAATAATAAAGCATCTGCAGATTTCCAGACTACTGCGGTGGTTGATGATAACAAGTTAACTTTTGTTCAAAAAAATAACGGTACTGGTGCAATCAGTTCAGCGACTAGATCGGATGGTGCTGTTATCACCAAAACAAGTGTTACGGTAACCTCTGCTGAACAAATGGCAGAGGCTATTCAAGATTCTAGTTATTATGACAGTCTAAAATTTACCGTCTCTGCAACTTCAACCAATCTAATTTTTGACTACAAAAGCGATGGCGTTGTTAGCTCGCCTACTTTTACTCTTAATGGTGCCGCACAAAACGCTAGCAGCTTTACGGCGGGAGTTAACTCGGTCAATAGTGCTATTGACACCACTATAAAAATTGGCGCTGGTGGTGATACCTTGGCCGGCATTGTTACAGCTATTAATAATGCAGATACAGGTGTCACAGCATCCCTATTGGATGTGAGTGGCATTGGTAATGATTATCGTATTGTTCTCTCTGGCGCAGAGGGGCTTGATGGAAGCTTCTCAGTAACTACTAGCAGCAGTGTTGCTACCAATAGTCTTGGTTTCGATAGTTCCTCAAACGTGCTACAAGCGGCCCAAGATGCAGAAATAGGCTACGAGGGGCTGTTAATTAATCGCGGAAGTAATGTCATATCTGATGTCATTGACGGCGCTACATTTCAGTTAAATTCCACCACAGGTGTTGTAACATCAGTCGCCTATACCGTTTTAGGTAATGGCTCAGGCGGCAATGGGTTTGCCTATGATATTTCTAAACTCGATGCTAATACCATTAGATTTATGCCTAAGATGGCCTATGTGGGACAAAATTTAGGTGCAGGTCCAACAGGTGGCCCGGGCGCTGGGTACACTGCGACAACTATTGCCAATCCTTACGGTTCTGATCCAGCAAACATTACCGTCTATGATGTGACTTCGTTAAATAATTCAGATATTGATAATTATCTGGATGATTCCGCTGATCCTGATTATTTGGGATCAGTCACTTTGTATGACGGAATTGGCGGGTCTTTGGTTCTTCCAAGAAACGGGTTAGGCGGCTTTTGGCCAAATGGAATTACCACTGAGAATGGAGAGACTATAGATCAATATGTAGCCACAGCCCAGGCAGCGTCTATTTTAGCAGGCACAGGCAGTGCTACTACCGGTGGCACCGATGATACCTACACAGATTATACCGGTGGCACTATTAACTCTGTTAACACTGGTTCCTATGAATATGGTTATACTGAGGCCCAGCTGCGCGCTGATGTGGCGGCCAGTATTATTACTACTGGCGGAAGTGGCAATGGTGAAGGTGCGCTGACATTTAGGGATGACTACGGCCGCGACCACCATATTTTGGCCAGTGAAATCCGGGCTTTAAGTGGTGGCACGTCCAGCACAACTACTCGATCAATCAGCATCACAAATCCTAGTTTTGAAAGTCAAAGTCTTGGACAAGGGGATTATACCTATAATCCGCCCACCGGTTGGACGGTTAATACTCCCGGTGGCGATAGTGGCGTTTATAACCCTGGAGAGGCCCCGGTTGAAGCAACTACTACTGGAAGTAACACGGCCTATTTGTTCAGTGACGGTGCAACAGTTTCTCAAGTATTGGGCGAGACCTATAACAGCGCTAGTACCTATCAATTTAAGCTAGACATTGGCGATCTTGCCTATTATGACGGTCAGCCAGATGCAAACTACACCATTAAACTTTATGCGGGATCAACTGAAATAGGAACTGTTTCCGGTACGTCAGATATAGATGCTCTTACTGAGGTAACGCTAAACAGTAGTGTGTCTAATTCTGCATTAAATGGTCAGGCACTAAAAATTGAAGTGACTAAAAATTCCGGCGAAGAGCTTCTAATTGACAATGTTCGGGGCACAGTAACTGAAGTTGATAACGGCACAGGTACTTTTACCTTAAGTTTAAGTAATAGTGACCTTACCAGTGCGCTCAATACTAATAAAAATGCGTCTGGTAATACCTATGTAAGCATTACAGATGGCAGTGGCCATACTCTGATGATTGAAGCCAATGAAAATGATGGCGGGGGCAGCAACTTTAGTGGCTATGGGCGACAGAGACTTACATCCGATTTGCAGAACGCAACTGTTCAAGCAGGAAGTACGCCGGCAACGAGCGATTACGATGACTTTGATTTTATTATTAGTCAATCAGCCGATGGCACTCTGGTATTTACCCCTAAGAATGGCGTCACTGACCCAACGATTGCCACCGTACTGGTGAGCGGTGCTACGAGCCCAGCCTGGAGCACTGCTAACGAATCTACAGTGAATTATGCCTATACCAACGCGCAACTTCAGACAGACATGCTGAGGGGCGCTATTCATGGTTCCTACCCCAATCCAGATGATGACCATTCCTACATTAGTTTTACTGACACCAATGGCAACACCATCATGGTATCTCGCAATGATCCTGACGGTGCTCAACTTGAAGATCGAAGTGACTATGGTGGTGATGGCAGCGAGACTATCAAAAATTTGGCTGAAACCCTTCAGGTAGCCACCGCGGCGATCGGCAGTGATCCCGCAACAAACAGCTATTCAGATTTTGATTACAACGTCGGCTATGATAGTAATGGCTTGATTTTTACGCTGAAAGATGGCCGCTCACTCGGATCCGGCACTTTTGAAGCGCGCCGGTCTGGTGCTAGTTCAACTAACCAAGACGGCTATTGGTGGCAGACCACAGGTACCTCAGGTGCCCACGGTGGTCCAGGTGATGTCTACCCCTATGGCAGCACACTAGGAGGCACAGCCACGTCTGGTTCCGCGGCCTTGGGCTCACTCGCTGAGACCCAAAATGGAGACCCAGGCACAGAGACCCTGGCGGGCTTAATAGCTGCTATTCAGGCAGAGCAAGACTACCCAGCTAATTTGGGGTCAAACAATGATGGCATCGCCGATAACGGAGCGGAAGATGATCTTCGTTTTACAGTGGCGCTCTCTAGTTCTGGCCAAGGAATTGTGTTTACACCGCAGAGCACACCAAGAAACCCTGATTCTGGTATGGCCATGTTTAGAGCAATGCGCACAACTAGTTCCTCCACTGACCTTTATGATTTGAATGATTTTGTTAATTTAAGCGGGGCCACCGGAGGTAGCTATACTGCATTACAGTCAACCCCAACAACGCCAGGATCAGGCAATTACTCTAACACCGGTACTATAAATAGTACGGTTGGAACCACAGGTGGCGGCACATTCCGAATTGCTTGGAGCGATACGCAATTGCAAGCGGATCTTTTGTCGGGTCGCACTGAAGATTACTGGCACCATGACGGTTCGATTGATGATCGATCTTACATCAGCTTTACCGATAACGATGGCGACACCATAATGGTGGAGCGCTCTGTAATAGGCAGCGCTGGGTCTGAAACCATTGCCGGCTTGGTCACTGCTCTTCAAGGCGCCACTGCGGGCACTAATAGTAATGGGTTTGCCAGAAGTGATTATCAAGATTTTGATTACAATATCAGTTACGATTCAAGCGGGCTTGTCTTTACGCCAAAAACCTCGCCCGCTATAGGCGACACTCTCTCTCTTCAGATGAGACGTAGCCGCAATGACTCAGAATACACAGGTTCGGCTAATGATGGTGCAACCTTTGCTACCGAGCAGCCGCTACGCCATACCATTATTGAAGACCGTGGACTGATTCCGGGCACACCAGGCACTGGTGGTAACGGTAATACCTATTTAACCAAATATAGAACCGAGACGGTATTTGATTCTGCGCGTTTGACCATTACTCGCGACAAGAGCCAGTTAAAAACTAATTTGCAGGACATTATTACCTCCTATAATGACCTTGAGTCTCTAATTGATGAGCTTAACACTGATGAAGCCGTTGAAGCTGGATTATCATTGGCCGGTGAAGGTTCATTACTTCGTTCAGTTCAAAGCCGTATTTATAATGCGCTCACAGCCACCTCTTCCACAGCGAGTGGAACAGTTGATGCGGTACGTGATCTAGGTATCAGTGTAGACCGCTACGGTAAACTGCAGTTTGATGAAGCCAAATATGACACCCTTATAGCTACAAATTGGGAAGATGTGGTCACCATGTTAACGGCAGACACTACTAATCAAAGCCTCTATGGATTGGCGCCCAAAGGTTTAGGTCAAGATGTTGCTACGATTATTAATGGTTTGTCTGCCTCTACGCTGGACGGTGATGTTCAAAATGGTTTAATTGCCAACCGAACAGCAGCCTTGACCAAAACTGAAGAAGGCTACCAGCTAGAATTAACTAAACTTGAAGCCCGTATGCAGACACTTTATCAGCGGTACCTGATGCAATTCACGGCAATGGAAACACTAATGAATAGCCTTAATAACACCCGTGATTATATGGAAAGTCAAATAGACGTGATTACTAGTGCCTATGACAAGAATTGATACTATTTTAGATTGCGGTGTTTCGTGTCCAGAGAAACGGGGGTCAGCCCTAATTGGCATCAAGTAGCTTCAATACTGATTTAGCCTCTACATTGGCCTGCGCTAAGAGAGCTGTGCCTACTTGTTCAAGAATTTGTTGCTTTGCCAGCCGCGCGGTTTCAGCGGCATAGTTGGTGTCTTCGATGCGGCCCCTGGCGATGGATGTTGTTAGTGATGCGGAGTGCAAATTGTCAACGGCATATTCCAATCTATTCAAGGAGGCGCCGTAGGTTGCGCGCTGAGTGGCAACCGCACTAATAGCGGTGTCGATATCGGTCAATGTGGTATTGAGATTACTACCTAGACCGGTTGTTTTCCATGAAGAAAAGTCACCGCCTAGACCACCATTTCCAAGGTTTAGGTCACCAAAGTCGATCGTCAACGTCTGTTCTATACCTGCATTACTTCCTACCTGATATGTCACAGAGCTACCGCCACTCTCATCAGCATTGCCATCAATAATATTTCTACCATTGTAGCTCGTGGTGTCCACGAGGCGATCAGTCTCCTCAGCTAGGGCTGTAAATTCAGTATTTAAGAGGGCGATATCGCTAGCGCTATTTGAGCCATCTGCAGCTTGAACCACAATTTCGCGCATGCGTTGAAAAATATTGTCCAGCGTATCGGCCGCATTGTCTGCAATCTGCACCATAGAAATCGCATTATTTGCATTTCTAGCGGCCTGGTTAAGCCCATTCACCTGAGAGGTTAAGCGTGTGGCAATTGCCAGTCCCGCAGGATCATCTGCCGCAGAGTTAATGCGCTTACCTGTTGACAGTCGCTCAATAATTCCGTCCATAACGCGATCATTGCGATAAAGAGCATTCGCCGTTTGCGCACTTGCTGGGTTAGAGTATATTGCAACCATTCTTTATACCTTCAGATTTTTGAGGGCCGCATATCCCGCAATCAGAGCGGCTTGCTAATGACCATAACTATGTTCAAAAAGCCCTTCAATGGTGTTTTAGACACAATTTGGTCCAGTAAAGTGGCAATATTCTGCCATTTTCAAACCAATGTTTCCGAAGTTAGCATAAATAATGTGTTTTAAACAACTTAAATTGTGGTTAATCGGTTTTTATTTGATCGGTTGACTAGCAGTATTTCACTAACAATAGTTTGTTAGTAGGTAGTTGAGGGATACTAATACACAGCTGTTGATAAGGTAGAAAGAGGTGTCTTATAAAACAATAACCTTAGACATGCAGGCCTAGGATTCGACAGTAAAGCACAATTTTAACAGTGCACCGGCAATAAGCTAATACACTAAGAATTGGTCAGACAAACGCAGATATTGATGGGTATTGTCAGAGCGAGCTGAGAGATTGTAAAAGACCATCCTAGAGACTACACAGCATAGGATTTTCTAAGGCATGTAGTATTTGAAAAAAATTATTTTTTACATTTTAAATTGTAAACGGTAAGCGCGGATGCAGACGTTTATCGGATGTTTTACTAGATTTTATCTATTTATCTATTTATCTATTTATCTATTTATCTATTTATCTATTTATCTAAGAGAGTAAATTCAGCAATGTAGCCTTGTTATAAGAAATAGCTGTTTTTGAACCCATCACAATCAACATTTTTTCCCT
>OBMK010000903.1_pt1 | contig 26939 bp, 30 predicted proteins | sample 1539081 | NCBI WGS metagenome assembly OBMK01 (sample SAMEA3355528, study PRJEB22509) | marine metagenome | biome: marine; feature: river plume; material: water | place: USA | collected 2010-08-07 | depth 0.5 m | reverse complement strand
GGGGCATATGCTTAGGTTGTGCCATAAGCTTAAATCAGCGATTCGGAAATCGGTTCCCTTTTCGCTCTTGAGAATCTTAGGATTCCCGCTTGAGGTTGATAATAGTATCATTCTGTTCTCTCCATTGTTTTGATTCTGAGCTGGTCAAGCTCGAAGCCAGAATAAAATAGAATCACCTTAAGTCAAGTATTTATTAAGGTAATTTTAAAACCTTAAAAAATCTCAGAAATGGCATACTACTGTTATTGGTGATGATGTCGTATGTAGCCCATCACATGTGTAGTAGTATCTTTATTACTTCACGCGGGGTATCAAATGAAAAAGGCCCCACGCCGAAGCATGAGGCCAGTACAGGGAGGAAGGACACCAACTAAGTGGTATGATATTTCTACATTACAAAACACATTTGTTCAAGTGATAAAATAACATTAATAGCTATATTTACAAACATTATATGCTCGGCTATATTCTTAAAATTATACGAGAACATGCAATATAATGAGGAGAACAATGGTACATGCACGTAACCCTATCGAGAGAGCAAGCAGAGGCCTTAGCTCAAATCCTAAGTTCTCCTTTTGCGGGGCTGGATCTTCACGATGCTCTCTTGGAAGTTTTAAACTCCGACAAGACTCGGATTGATGTGGATGATTTAAAGCTGACCATATCAGTAGAATAATTTAAGCCCCGCCTAGAGCGGGGTTTTTTAATGCTTAACGGGCGGGAACCTTAAGGCTTTCCCTATAAGCTCCGGCCTAAAGGCCTACGCAGTATACAACCCAAATGTAATCTGTCTACCCCTAAAATTACATTAGTAGATACATTTTATGCTTGCTAATACCTATGCAAGTGCCTTACTAAGGTAACAGTACATGTAACGGAGGGTGGCATGAATATTAAATGGATAAACGAGCGCACCGAAGCAGGTGGCAAGGTTTTTTGGTGTTTTGTACCTCAGAAATACCTGCGTGAGTCTCTTAATGTTAGATACAAACGCTTTAATACTGTAGATGAGGCCGCAGCGTACTCTGCTAAGATACAAGACGATTATGCGTTATACAAACGCAGACAACAGAAGCAGCAGTATATAATTGACTCAACGGTTAACGGTGTCTTTGGGTATTATTTGGGTCAGGAGGAGTGGATTAACACATCTGACAACACCAAGAAAAGCTATAGGCAGTTAATGAACACCGTGAGTAATTCTAGGCTAGGAAGCTCTAATGTTACTGTAGGTGATATGCTGGCGCAAAACATCAGTAAGGACCATGCTACTAAGCTGCACCAACATATACGAGAGACCGTCTCAAGGCATAGAGCTCTGCACTGCATGAAGTTGATGCGCCTTGTGTGGAATGTGGCGCGACGTTCTGATCGGGTAAAGCATAATCCCTTCACCAATATGCGTATAAAAGGGATACCACCTCGAAAAGTGTTGTGGGAGCCTGAGCAAGTCGAACTGTTTATGGAAACATGCGATAAAGAGAACCTTCCTAACCTTAGCTTACTGGCTTTGATGTGTTATCACCTGTGTCAGCGTCCCGGAGACATGCGTCAGGTTCAGTATAAGCATCTTAAAGATGGTGTGTTAAGCTTTGAGCAAGAGAAAACCGGTACACACGTAGATCTGTTTGTAGATGAGAGCCCGGAGCTTGAAGCTAAGATCGGAGCATTCACATCTGATCGTTTTGGTGATGGCAATCCCGATTCAGAGGCCACCATAGTATTGAATGACCTCACAGGTAATCCTCACACGCGCTGGAGCTACTACAAGCAAGCCAAAGACATAATGGTCAAGGCGGGTCTACCCTTAGAGCTGCGCATATCAGATCTTAGGCGTACTGGAGCCACCGAGATGGCAGAGGCAGGTTGCTCCGCTGATGAGTTACGCGCTGTTACCGGACACCAGAGCCGTGATGTATTAAATACCTATGTCAGGCCCACCAAGGGGCTTTCACGTAATGCTGCAAGGAGACGGTTTGGATGACCTATGAAACTAATTACTTTGTGCTGACTGTAAGTGAGCCAGAGGCATTGAACACCATAACGGTTCTGCAACCCAACCCTAATAAGCCTGACTTTCATGTGATGGTTTATAGATCCAAGGATGAGGTATATCAGCAGGTTATGGTTTATAGATCCGGGGATGAGGTATATCAGCAGGAATGCAACGGTCTTACCCAGCTAATCTCTACCTTAAGATGGGTTCAGGAGAACTATTCGTGAGTGATGTGAATGAGGCGCGTAAAGCATTTGAACGGGAAGTTCAGAGGATAACGGGTAAGCCCGGCTATCAGCTCACTGAGCGTCTAATAGATTTAATTAGGGAGGTCAGAGATGAGCTTAGACGAACCACTAAGGACCGCTAAGATGCCCAGACACCTAGAGCTGGAGCTGGCTGCGCTGGGCGTACTGGCTACCGAAGAACCCGCACCAATCGTGGAGCGAGACTTCACATTTAAGATGCCTGAATTAGACGAGAATGGAGAGCCTCCTTGGTAGATATATCCGCAAAGCTTGTAGCTAAAACCATGCCTATTAAGATAGCTGCAGACACCCCCGAAGAGCTCATTGCGTATGCTGCTCGAGTATCAAACCCATCTAATCAAGCCAATCACAGTACGGCTGACGGGTTGCTTAAGTACTGTATGAAACATAAGCACTGGTCAGTTTTTGAAATGGCTAATGCCATAGTTGAGGTAAGAGCTCCGAGAGATATTACTCGTCAGTTGTTACGCCATCGCAGTTTCAGCTTTCAGGAATTTAGCCAGCGTTACTCGGATGAGATCCAGTTCACAGACCGCGAGTTTCGTAGACAGGATAACAAGAACCGTCAGAACAGCATCGATGATCTCAGTGAACAGCAAAAAGATGATATAGATTTTCTGGTTTGTGATGCCAAAGCAGAAGCCCAAAATACATACAAAGATTTACGGGCTATGGGTGTGGCAAAGGAGTGTAGCCGTGCGGTGCTTCCAGAGGGTCTCACTATGAGCACGTTATACGTCAATGGTACGCTACGATCATGGCTGCATTATCTTGATGTACGTGATGATGTAGGTGTTACTCAATGGGAGCACGTTCTGCTTGCCAGAGAGATTAGAAAGGCGCTGAAACCAGCCTTCCCAACCGTGATAGGAATGATCACACCGGAGCTCCGTCCAATGGACCCCGAGGAGCGTCAGAGGGCTCAATATAGGAACCTGCAGAATCAATATTCTTAAGGTAATTAAGATCCAGTTCCTAGGGTAGCAAATACTTTCGGCTACATTCCTTGAAAATGTGACCAAAAGTGTAATGAAATCAAAGGCTTGGTTGCGGGAGTAGGATTTGAACCTACGACCTTCAGGGTCTTGGCCGCACCATATATATCAATGTGTTACATAGGTCGAGGAAGGGATGGCTAATACCGTGTTTACGTATAGAGAACAGTTGGAGATGCTTGAGCCCATACGGGTACGAGAGGACGAGACTAAGCGTATTGATTGCCCATTTTGCGGTGGCCGTAAGACTTTCGGTATAACGAATCGGGATGGTAGTAAGGTATGGAACTGCTTTAAAGCCTCTTGTGGTATCCGGGGCTCTACGGGATCTCCTATGTCTTCTAATACTATAAGGAGGAGGTTGGATAAAGTTGCCCCAGAACCCCTAAGTAACATCGTACCAATCCCACAACACTTGTCTCATCCAGATAATCACCCAGCTGCTATAGAATATTTAAAGTCAGTTAACTCATGGGAGCCATTCAAGCAGGGTTTGGTGGATATAAAGTATGCCCCAGCCGATAAGCGGGTATTGTTTATGTTCCCGGAGAATAGGGGTGCTGTAGGAAGATCTTTAATCGGGCGAAAGCCTAAATGGAAGAACTACGGAGATACAACAGGTTTATTTAGAGTTGGTACAGGAAACACTGCTGTGGTAGTAGAAGATGCAGCAAGCGCTACATTTTTAGGCATGTTCTCGAATTGTTCTGGTTGCGCTTTGTTAGGTACTAACTTAAGCTCTTTACAAAGGGCGCAGTTATGTGCTTTTGATGAAGTCCTGATAGCGTTAGATAAAGACGCTACTAGGAAGTCAGTGAAGTTAAAATCTAAGCTCGAAGGGAGGGTAAATGTCAAAATTATTAGACTTATCGAAGATATCAAAAACATGTCCTTCAATACGGTTGAACGGATATTACCGCGTACTTAGGTGGACTAGACCTCCCTTTAGAGATCTTGTTGAACACATCTTCACGGGTTCTTATCTATTAAAACCATACGGGGCGCATTACAGAAAAGCGCTACGCTTATCAAATAAAAAAATGGGGTCAGTTCAGTCTGATTGGACTGGGTTTACGGTTTGGGGAAGCCCGATAGTTACACTAGCGCCACCCTCTTGAGCATCTGAAATTTTTAGTATAGGCGCAGGCAATCGGCTGCGAAAAAAAGTATTCGTCCATGTCGCCAGTACGGACGTTAAACACAAAGGAATGGTACGTTGAAAGCAAGAGGGCTAATTTTGGTGGATTTTGATCTGCCGGGAGGCTTTAAAGAAGCCGCAGAGGAACAAGTAAAGCTTGAACAGGCTATGAAAGACCTAGTACGGGGGAACCCGAGAGTGGTCTACAGCCAGTGTGATATTAAGGAAAGACGAGGAGAAGGTCATCCGGACATATCCAAGCTAAAGATACGAACCTCCTAAACTAAATACTTAAATTTTGAAGTTTTAGCCCTCAGATGAAAATCTGGGGGTTTTATTTTTTCTATCCTGTGGTAATGTTGTTACCCTAAGAGGTACATTAAACAGGTGAAGAATGTTAGACACAAGCGTATTAAAATCGCTGCTACAAAGCGAATTCTTTGAGCAAAACAGGGAAAAGCTATCCCGCCAATTGTTCTCAGATGATATTCGGGAACTCTATGAAGTCATAGTTTCAGCACAGGATCAGTATAATCATGACTTGAACGAGCATGAGCTGTTAACCCTGTGGAAGCTTAAAAACCCCGTAGCTACCCGAGCAGAGACCGCCGAGATAGAAGACTTGGTAGCCGAAGTGGGTAAGAGCACTCCTATATCTCAAGACATAGCGCAGGAGACAATAGAGCGTCTTTGGAGGCGTCAGATAGGCAACGATGCTGCCACATTGGGCTTAAGGATGTCCGAGGATGACTATGATGCCATGTCCAAGCTGGCTACTCTGGTCGAGAGGCATAGGGATGGTTACCTCCCAAATGATCTTGGAGAACCTACCACCCTTAACATCACTGAGATACTTGCCCAGCGCAAGATAGACGGTGTGCTAGAGTTTAACCTAGAGACATTGAAGCGCAGGATACCCGGTGTCCCTAAAAAGAAGTTTGGTATCATATTCGCAACCCCTGAGACGGGTAAGACTGCGTTTGTGTTAAGCTTGGCTCTGGCTCCCGGAGGTTACGTAGATCAAGGCTTCAAGGTTCTCATTATAGGCAATGAAGAGGCTACTACCGATACGATTGAAAGAGCGTATGGAACCTGTCTAGGCATGAAGCAGGATCAGATAGCGGAGGATCCGGACAAGGTAGAGATAATATTTAACGCTAAGGTCAAGGATAAGTTTGTGGTGTATGACGCGCAGGATTGGGATGTAACCCGTCTGGAGGCATGCATAGCAAAAGAGGCTGCGGATGTAGTTTTCATAGATCAGCTCGATAAGATCGGCGTTAGTGGTACGTTCCAAGCCACTCATGAAAAGCTCGGGGAGATATACCGTAGAACCCGGGAGGCAGCTAAGCGTCATAATTGCCTGATCTGGGGAGTGAGCCAAGCCTCCAACGATGCAACAGGGAAAACCCGAATCACGTATGACATGTTGGCCGGGTCTAAAATAAATAAGGCCGCGGAAGCTGATATCATATTAGGCTTGGGTAAACATGCACCAACTTCTGACGAGGAGGGTGAAGAGGATCCCACTCGATTTATAACTGCTTCCAAGAATAAGGTATCTGGGTGGCATGGCCGAATAGTCTGCAGCCTTCACGGGGAGGTGTCCCGGTATGTCGAGTAGTTTTATAGCTTTTGACTTGGAGGTAAAAGTTTCCCGGGTAGACGGGGAGATAGATAACAGCCCTAAGAACCCGGATAATTACGCTGTGTCTGCACATTTTCTGGAGTGCATAGATGGAGTCCTCGGGCCCGTCACCCACACAGTCTGGAACCACAATGATGTGGAGCCCTCTAATGATCGACAAACCTTTCAGGATGCTCTTAATCGGCACACTATTGGTGTCTGCCACAACAGCAAGTTTGATGGCAGCTGGTGTAGTGATATGGGTTTCGATCTACCGAAGCTCAAATGTACTATGGTGCGAGAGTACATGTTTGCTATGGGTAGGCCTTGGCTGGTTAACCTTAAAGACACAGCCGAGCGGAGAGACGTAACCCGTAAGAAATCAGATCTGGTAGACGAGATGTTTAAGAACGGCATTGGTTTCGAAGCCATGCCGATAGACACCGTTCTGGAATATGCCGAGGCTGATGTAATATCCTGTGCTGAAATATACTTAGATCAGGAGAGAGAGCTCAACCTGCCCGAGAATAGGTATATGAGACCTGCGTTTGATTTGGTAGATGACTTCACCGATACCCTTACTCACATCGAAGATAATGGAACCTGCATAGACTTAGATATTCTGGCAGAGGTTGAGGAACAGTTCAGGGCAGAACACACTGCATGTGAAAAGAAATGCTTAGCGATAGCATCACAAGTGATGGGCGATACGGTGGTTAACCTGAACAGTGGCCCAGACATGAATGCTCTAGTTTATGGACGTAAGGTTACGGATAAAGATCTCCATAAGCTTATATTCAATATTGGTATGGGTGATAATGGTAAGCCGCTTCCACCCGCCCGGATAAAGAAGAGCAAGTTTCCTGCCGCTGTACGCTCGAGCACCGAAATGGTTTACCGGACTATTGTAGAGTGCTGCCCGTCCTGTGATGGTGGGGGCTTTCAACGTAAATTTAAGAAAGATGGCACTCCATTTAAGAAGCAGCCAAAGTGTAAGCTTTGTAATGGTGAGGGTGTTATATACATACCAACCAAGACAGTGGCTGGACTTAAACTGGTGCCGGAGGACTCTCGAGATGCGTCTATCCACGGCTTTAAGGTGGATAAGCTAACCCTCAAAAAGCTTATTGTTCAGGCCGAGGCTAAAAATAACCTGATAGCAGTTGAGTTTTTAAAGAACCTCACCCGGCTTAACGCCATAAGTGTTTATTTATCCTCCTTTGTGCAAGGAATACAGCGTTGGACCCGTAGCACAGGCCTTTTGCATCCAAACTTTAACCAAACCAGAGCCAGAACAGGGCGATTGAGCTCATCTAGGCCCAATATGCAGAATATGCCCAAGTCTAATAAATTTCCGGTCAGAAAGGCTATGGTAAGTCGGTTTGAAGGTGGGATGGTTGCAGAATGTGACTACTCGAGCCTAGAATTCGTCGTTGCTGGGGAGCTTAGTAAAGATAGTCAGATCATCAGCGATATTATTAATGGTCGAGACGTACATAAGCAGACTGCCAGCATCATTAACCAGTGTGATGAGTCCGAGGTTTCTAAAGACATGCGGCAGAACGCCAAGGCTTTCACATTTGCCCCTCTATACGGTGGAAAAGGTGCTAATGAGGCTGAGCATGTCAAAAAATACTTCAAGGCATATTTTACAATCTACAAAGGCCTAAAGGAGTGGCACAAGCAGCTCATGAATGGTGTCATTAAGGATGGTAAAGTACGGATACCCTCGGGCAAAACTTACCTGTTTGAGAACGCCGTAAGGCTTCCTAATGGCAGCTGTACTAACGCCACAGCGGTGGTTAATTACCCCGTACAAGGTTTTGCAACCGGGATCATCGTCCCACTCGCATGTGTTCGGGCTCATAGGCGTTTTATGGAGCTTGAGTTGAGGTCTAAGATCATCTTGACGGTGCACGACTCACTGGTGGTCGATGTGCATCCGGATGAACTGGCGCAGGTCCGAGATGCTCTCGTATGGTCAATGAAAGATATAAAAGAAGAGATCAAAGAGAGATTTGATTATGACTTCGTTTTACCTCTGAACATCGAGATCGAATACGGAAAAAATTGGATGGAGATGCAAGAACTCCCATTGACTTAGGGTATCTACTAAGGTAACTTTGTTACTCTATATAACAGAATGGAGTTCTTATGAACGATCTTACAGTAATGAGCGCTGTCGAGCAGCAAAAGCTTCAAGAAATGATGGGTCTATCACAAGGTCAGAGTGACCGCGTACCCATGCTTAAATTTAACACTGACACTGAGAATGAAAGTGGTCAGGAACTTCAAGCGGGAACCTTCTACCTTAAGGATCAAGACACCTTAGCCTATGCTAAGAATGTTAAAATTCGTGTTCTGGGTCACCATTATCAATACATCGAGTATTCACCTGAGCAAAAGAAGACGGTCAATAAAACCGTTATCAACAAGAACTTTGGTCAAGAATTCTTGGATGAAAAGGGTACGATCAAGTGTGGCATGACTAAGCCTAAGTCACAGATGGAACCGTATGAGAAAGAGCGTTTTAAGAACGTAACATGCTTCCGTCAGATCCGGGGCTTGGTAAGTTATACTGGTTTTACCGCAGGTAGCTCTGAGACACGGCAAGAGGTTGTGGTCGACGATCAACCAATGATCATGCTTCTTAAGGGGTCTAACTTTATGCCCTTCGATGAAGAGGTCATGAAGAAGATGCCCCGAGGCGCAGCTCCGTGGGATTACTGGTTAAACTGTAGCCTTGAGCGCCGTAAGAATGGTTCAGTCGTATATTATGTCATGCACTATGATTTTGACGCATCATCACCCGTACAGTTTGACTCAAAAACTGCGGATACGGTTAGACATTTTGCATCTCAGGTTGAGTCTGAGAATAACCGCATTCGCAAGTCGCATGATGACTCTATTGCTAATCGAAGCGCTCTTAACGAGGACTACGACATCGAAGAAGGTTCACTAGAAGCAGACTTCGGCTAATGGATCTGTCGCTAGTAGCAGCTCAGCTGAAGAGCACGTTAGACGATGCCTCTAATGGCAGACCTATAAAGATGGAACCTGAATGGATTACCGACTTTGGAAAGGAGATGGAGGCGGCTGTAACCAAGCAATTTACGCCGCGTAATCCTGACTTCAAAATTCGCATGTCTAATATAGGTCGTGAACTGTGTACCCTACAGCAGCAGCAGATGGGTACTGAGGCTGAGCCTATGCCCTACAACCACATCATCCGAATGCTTATCGGGGATAGTGTTGAAGCAATAATGCGGCTGGTACTTAAATCGGCGGGTGTAGACGTAACCAGTGAGGGTGATCAGGTGCAGCTAGAGGTAGCTGGTCACTCTATATCCGGTGAGTCTGACTTAGACATCGAAGGGAAAGTCTACGACATCAAATCCTGCAGCCCTTGGGCCTTTAAGAACAAATGGTCTGAGGGTTACAGCACACTCAAGAAGGGTGATAGTTTTGGCTACGTAGGCCAGCTTTATGGCTACGCTGATGCACAAAACAAAGAGCCCGGCGGGTGGATTGTAGTAGATAAGTCATCTGGCGAGATACAGGTCGTTGAGGTTCAAGACAGTCGGGCTGACGTTAAGGAGATACGTCAGGATCGTGAGGATAAGGTTAAAGCCCTTACCAGCGATACACCCTTTAAAAAGGGTTTCGAGCCAGAGGATGAATATTTCCGCAGGAAACCAACTGGAGACAAGGTTTTACATACCAGCTGTCGGTTCTGCTCATTCAAAAAGTCATGCTGGCCCAACGCTGTCTTACGGCCATCCAAGATGTCTAACCCCGAAGCTAAAAGCCCAGCGCAGAAATGGTTTGTGGAATAGATGGCAATCAAAACAAGCAGTGCTAAGAGTAAGGGGCGTAAGCTTCAACAGTGGACTAGGGATGCAATCCTTAAACTGGTCCCTTCACTCGAAAATGATGACGTTAAAAGCACCGCAATGGGTCAATCGGGGGAGGATGTGCAGCTTTCCCCGGCTGCCCGAAAGCACATGCCCATAAGCTTGGAATGCAAGGCTAGGAAATCCATAGCCGTGTACAGTTACTATAGCCAAGCAGTGGAGAATTGCCCCGAAGGCTTAGAGCCTGTGGTGATTATAAAAGCAGATCGGAAGTCACCCTTAGCTTTGGTGGATGCAGAAGTCCTTCTTAAGAAAATGGTGAAAAAATGAAAAAAGAAGATATGGACGAGAACAGTGTTTACTTTGCCATCAAGCATCTAAGCTCTGACAAATTCCAGATATCTAAAGGTTTTAAGTTCGCAGACGATGTTAGCGACGAGGTGATGGGCTACATGATTGCCTTGTTAGATGGGATACATGTCTTAGCCGAAATAGATCAAGAAGTACTTATGAAGGCCGGTTATTACGCCCATATGGGTGCTGAGCTTTTTGAATCAGATGATGATTCTGATACTGAAATCTCGGATGGCACGAATATCTACAAGGTAGACTTCAAGGGCAAGATTCAGTGACCCGAAGCTCTCCCGATATGGTTAATTCACCCTCGCACTATAACAGCACAATAGAGTGCATTGATGCCATGCGAGCAATGACAGAGGGCTCAGAGATAGGTGCTCATCAAGCATACTGTTGGCAGTCAGTATTTAAATACATCTGGCGCTGGCCGTACAAGGCTAAGCCCTTGGAAGATCTAAAAAAAGCTCGCTGGTACTTAGATAGATTGATCCACGATTTGGAGGGAGACGTATAATGAATTCAACTCAAGGATATGAGTACTTTGACGAGGGCAATGCAAGCCTTCGAGATCCAGATACATATCTCTCAAAGACCCCTCTGGATATGGTTCGGCACTTTGCTCGGACCTATGGGCAAACCCTTGATCATCAGTGGGCTAAGGGCTCCCGTAAAGACCTGCTGAGAGTTGTTCTCCTTAAGGAAGAGTATGGAGAGGTACTGGAAGCGGTAACCGCTGAAAACCTACTCAAAGAACTGGCAGACCTTGCATATGTGACCTTTGGTTTCGCAGCCGAGTTTGGTTGGGATCTAGATGAAGCTTTGCGCCGTGTTCATGCCAGTAACATGAGCAAACTGGGAGAGGATGGAAATCCTATCTACCGCGAAGACGGTAAGGTCTTGAAGGGCCCAAACTATGAACCCCCATCTTTAGGAGACTTAGTATGACCCTGACAGTCGAAGAACGCATTCACCGCCATTACCTGACCTCTGACGGTATTTGGTTAGTCGAAACGAGTAAGGTTTTAGAGGCAGAGATGCTCAAGGAAGCCGTTATTCGCATCGATCAGCTTAAGGAAGACCTCGAGGATGCCGAGGCAATGGTAGCAGATTGGGAAGATAGCTTTGATGAGCAAATAGCGGAAGCCATCGAAGAGTACAGGGGCCGTAGGGATGATTTTGCAGCCCTCTACGACTCAACCTTACGGGAAGCATCGAAGCTCCGTAATTCCGCAAAATCGTATGTAAGTTTGGCAGATAAATTCATAAATGAGGGCAAGAATGGGAAGTAATGACCGTCAATTTTCGACACGGGCAAATGTAATAACAAGGCGTACCTATAACCGCCCCCTCAATGCAGAGGGTACGGAGTTTGAAACATGGGAACAGACTGTTGACCGGGTTATAGATCATCAGCAGTGGCTGTGGGAACGAGCTAAGGGGGAAGACCTCTCTGATGAAGAAGTGCATGAGCTTTGGGAGCTTAGAGATCTCATGGTGGATCGTAAGGCTACCGTATCAGGCCGCACCTTATGGTTGGGTGGTACTGATGTGGCTAAGCACCGTGAGGCGAGCCAGTTTAACTGCTCATTTGGTAAATCCGAGACTGTCCATGATGTGGTTGATCAGTTTTGGCTGCTGCTGCAAGGCTGTGGCGTAGGCTTTGAACCTGTCAGAGGCACCTTGAACGGTTTTGCTAAAAAGTGTGAGGTTGAAATAATTCGTTCTACTAGAACCGATAAGGGGTTTGAACAGAACATGGAGCGTACCTATATAGATGATGTAGGTACTAAAATCTGCCACATTAAGGTTGGAGACTCTGCCGAAGCATGGGCAAAATCTGCAGGTAAGATATTAGCCCTCAAAGAGCCTGTTGATAAGCTTATCCTAGACTTCTCCGAGATACGCCCGGCTGGCGAAAGGCTGAAAGGCTACGGTTGGATTAGCTCGGGTGATGAGACCATCAGTGTAGCGTTCAAGAAGATCTGTGATCTACTAAACAAACGCGCTGGGCAGCTTCTATCTCGGATAGATATTCTGGATATCCTGAACCATCTGGGAACCACCCTATCGTCCCGGCGGTCAGCCGAGATTGCATTGATGCCAATCAATGATCCAGAGGTGGATGACTTCATCACTGCCAAAAAGAACTTCTGGGAGTTTGATGCAGGTCACCGTCAGCAATCAAATAACTCAATCATGTTTCATGCTAAGCCAACCCGGTGGGAGCTGAACTACATATTTGATCGTATGGTTGAGGCTGGTGGATCTGAGCCGGGGTTCATTAATGCCGAAGCTGCAAAGCGCAGAGCGCCTTGGTTCAAAGGTGTAAATCCATGTGCGGAGATCATGCTTGGAAATAAGAGTTTCTGTAACCTAGTCGAGGTGGATGTAGGTAAGTTTCTGGGAGACACAGACGAGCTACACAGAGCTCTGTGGGTGGTCTCTAGGGCTAATTATAGGCAGACCTGCGTTAACCTAGATGATGGTGTTCTGCAGCGCTCTTGGCATGAGTTGAACCAGTTTCTACGGTTGTGCGGTGTAGGTCTTACAGGCCTTGTTAAGTTCCTCGACTATCATGGATCTGAAAGCCCCGATAGATTGAGAGACCTAAAGTCATGGGCTCGCCGCGGTGCTAATAATATGGCTGACACGCTTAAACTGCCACGACCACAAGCAGTAACCACCGTCAAACCTTCTGGCACCCTATCTAAGATTATGGATACCAGTGAAGGCGTTCATAAGCCTCTGGGTAAGTACATCTTCAACAATGTTACTTTCAGTAAGCACGATCCTCTGGTGCCCATTCTAACAGCCGCAAACTATACGGTTATAGATAAGCCCGGTGAGTCTGACAGCGTGTTGGTTACCTTCCCGGTAGCTTTTGAGGACGTAAAATTTGCGAATGTAGATGGTAAGTTTGTAAATACTGAAAGCGCTGTAGATCAGCTGGACCGGTACAAGCTTATGATGGATCACTATGTAGATCATAACTGCTCTGTAACCATCTCGTATGACCCATCTGAGATCCCTTCCATCATTGATTGGATCATGGATAATTGGGACAGCTACGTAGGTGTATCATTCATCTACCGAGCGGATCCCACCAAGACTGCAAAAGACTTAGGCTATGAGTATCTGCCGCAAGAGGTGGTCACTCATGAAACCTATAAGTCCTATTCAGATAACCTATGGCCTGTAGATCTCGAGGATGCCAACTCTCTCCTTGAGCTCACTGATGCAGACTGTGCAACCGGCGCTTGCCCAATTCGTTAGGAGAAAAGATGAGCGATATTGAAAACATTTTAACTGAGTCCAAAGACAAGGGCTTCGATGCCGTTACGGTGATTGGCCTGACCAAGGAAGGGGGTCTAGATATTAAGAGCTCCCTGAACAACGTGGCCCTCATGCATTGGATGCTTAACAAGTCCATCTTTCAGGTGAATCTGTTCGAAAACAGCGCCCCTGCTGAGGAGGAAAAAGAAGAGGCCTAGACAAGAAAAAGCCCTGCAATCGATTGACTGCAGGGTTCTAAAGGTCTAGGAAAGCTTATCTGCGCAGGGTTTGGTCACTCTGCATCAAGCAGACCATTGTTTAGAGGCCCTCGGTTTTTCCGGGGGCTTTCTTTATTGGAGGTCTAGGTCGTTCATCTGCTGATCTAGCATGTCCACAGCCTCATTTACATCGCCTACCTTATCGGCTGCCATATCAAGGTATTTGTTCATTGTATCTGGACGATCCTCATAATCAGTTGTTGCTGTGGTTCTCATTCCAGAAGCTATCAAGAATCGGGTCAACAAGTCCTTATTGGTCTCATTGTTAGGTTGGCTGTTGTACTTTCGGGATAGCTCTATGAAGTAGTCTGGATCTGACAGAATCTTGTCCATCATCTTCTCAGCCTCACCTGTAGCGTCCAGCTTCTGCATTATAGCAGAGCTACCGGCCCGTACCCTCGTACCTAATCGGCTGAGAGGGCCAATGATAGTAAAGATCAAACGGTTAGTAGCCGTTGTGGCCTCTTGGTTGAATGCTGTGGGAGACATGCTCGCATTAGGTCTGGCACCCTTATTACGCTCAACCATTCCGGCAGCATCACTTAAGGTATCTAAGCTATCTATGACCTCGGGCTTATCCTTAAATATTTCACGGCCAATTCTAAAGAGCTGATTATACTCCTCCTGAGACTTTTGTAGAGAAGCATCCTTAGTGTTAAACCCACCGCCTATCTCAACCTTACGGCCCTTGATGGCCTCTCTGAACTGGCGCATATAGGCTACTTCAACACCCCTTCTAACGATATCTGAGCGCCCCGGTGGTAGTGAGGCTATAGTAATCATTATGTTTTCAATCTTTGCTAAGCCTTCTTTAGAGGTGAATATCTGCCGGAAGGCCTCTTGGGGATTTGATGTCGGTAAGTAGCTTTGATTACCCAGCTCATTACGTAAAAAACCTATAAGCTCAGTCTGACTAATTTCGTCCCGAGCTTGTTTGGCGGCATCCCCGGTAGTAGTTATGATCGCATCTAGATTACCTTTACCCTTAGCAGCCTCTTCGATCTGAAATATGAAGGTAGTGATTTGACGAGCTTTCTCAGGGAATACTTCATTCAACTGACTGGCATAGGATTGTAAGTCCTTAGACATACCGGTCAGATTAACTGAATCCAAACCTTTTATCCGGATTTCTGTGGCGTATTTATCAAGTACATCGAGCACCATAAAATCAGCCATAGCTTCGGGGTCGGAGGCTACCTCAAGGGCCTTAGCCATCTGTTCAGTTGCAGCAACATTACCGCCGGATAATACATCTCCAGTTAATGTCTCAAGACCCTGATCGTATCCAGATCTATCAAACTCTGTGCCGTCTACCTGTTTGGTCAGATCATCTGATGCAGTACGGCCAATAGTACGATTATGGAGGTTAGCATAATCAGCCATAACACCTTCACCGCCGAATATGGGGTAAAACTGGTTTTGTGCAAAATCTTTAGCCTCTTTGGCCTGTTGAGCTAAACCAGCGTCAGCCTGACCGACAAAATCAACCATATCACCATCGATAAACTTCACGATGTCTCTAACGGCAGCTCCTGCACCCTTACCGGTGTCGCTGTTAAACAATACGCCAGCCACAGCACTTAATTCTGGACGTATGGTCTTGTAGAAGTACCCGAAGTCTGCTCCTTGGCCCTCTAACAGCTCCTTAAACAGCTCTAGATGGTCATCAGCGGTAGCATCACGCATGATCTCCGCACCTGTGGTCGGATCAATGTCTTTTACCTGCTTAACCTTAAATACCTTGAGGAAGTTAGATACCGGGTTGCTGTTACGCACCTGAGCTGCGGCTGCGCTAAGCTGGTCCTCGTTAAGATCTGCAAACTTATTGAAGATCGACTCGACATCAATGTCTCCACCCTCAAGCTGAGAATACAGAAGGTCTTTTTGGGTCTTTAAATCCTCAAAACCTATCCGGACTCCTGACATTACGTCATTCATCTTCCCACGTTTAGCCTTACTGATGTCAGTGCCTGTGAGCTTCTCAAGCTGCTTAAGTCTAGATGCAAATTCTAGATCCTCTGCTATACCTGTACCTATTTTTGCTACTGCCTCATCATAGGCCTCCTGAGCTCTGACCGCACCACTTGTGGCTTCATCCAAATATTGGTTTGCCTGACCGGTAAAGTCTTCTGCTACATCCTCCATAGCAGCTGTTTGGGCGGCAGGAGTCTCCGCATCTATGCTAGAAAGATATGATTGCATTTCCTCATCAAGCTGTGTCTGAGGCCTCTGTACAGCTTCTGCAAAGCGGGGCATGTTCTTAGTCTGCATGCCAGCAATAATCTCTTGAGCCTTAGTCTTTAATTTAGGATCTTGAATACCTCTTAGGTAGGCTGACATAGCGTCCAATGTAATGCTATCATCTTTCGAAATGTCTTCTAACATTGGAAATGTTATATCTTTGTTGGACTCGATGATGTCGGTAATATTCTTCTGAATTTGAAAAATCTCTTCCGGGGTTGTGGCATCACTAATCTGAGCCAGCCGCACCATGATATCATTATATATACGCCTCTCTTTAGAGCCTTGCGAGAACAAAGAGACAATAGGTGCTAATGTCAGGTCGTATGCTAGTTTACCCATACCGGCAGCCGTCTTAGCAGCCCCTGAAATTAGACTACCTCCGGCAAGTCCCTCTATAAGCGTGTTTACCCTCTGGTTCAGAACTTGTTGAGAGGCACTATCCCCTAAATCTAAGCCATCCCATATAGGGATAACAGCATCCTTACCAATCAGGAACGTACCATCTTCGGCCCCGCCTGTAAGTGTGCTTGCGGTATCGCCTACAATCAGCCTACCGATAGCTCTCAGTGTTTTGGGCCCGTACTTTAAGACCGTTCTAGCACCCTTATCCCCTATCAGGGAAGCCACAAGCGCTGGGCCACCATCCGCTATCAGGCTGTCTGTAATACTGTCCTCGGTGTCGATAGATACGCTATCTCGATCTATACGCTCCACCGCCTCATCGTTACCCATCAGAGCTGCACCGGTTTCTACGACGTCTCCAACGCTCTCCTGAACACCCGCGCTAAAGAGGTCCATACTACCTATTTTTGCTTCTGGGTTAGTAAAGGTATCCGCAGCATCCTTTAAGCTAACCTCATCTGAGAATGGAGCCTGTACAGCCTGTACAATAGCTTTCCCGGCTGCCTTAAGCATACGAGGCTGTGGGGGTAATATGAGCTCCTTACGACCTGTATTTACATCTGTATATACAAGGTTTGGGGATAAGGCTTGAGGTTCCACGTTGGGTAATGCTTTAAGGCGCTTAAACTCTTCTGCCGCTTCCTCAAACGACATGCCTTCATACATCTGGCTGCCAATACGATCACCCTCTTCGGAAGCTATGTTAGACTCCTGAGTAGATTCTAGATCATCCGTATTATCTTGAGGGTCTCGGATTGTCTGCGTAAAAAGCTCCGGGTTTTCTACAAAAGGATCTATGATTTGGATCTCATCTTCTTCCATTATTTAGAGCTCCCATATTTCTTCTTATAATCTGCCTTGAGTGCAGAATCGGATACCTCGGGGTTCAGCCTACGAGCATTCTCCATCCACGTTTTGAAATCTGGTTTTGTAGATCCACCGCCACTATCTGCAGTGAACTCAGGCTTAACCCCATTCATAGCATTATCTACCTGCTGCAGGAGATTAACGTCTAAGACACCTTCGCTGGACAAGTACTTCGTGAAGTCCTGACCAATAGGTGTGTCAGCCATTGTGTTCCGTACTGCCTCATCTGCAATGAAACTATCGAAGCTAGTCTTACGGTTGGTTTCAGTAGACCGAATAGCCGTTTTAATATTAGCATCTATAAGATTAACGACCTTCATTGGGTTGGTTAAATCCTGACCAACAGCCTTCAGCTGCATCATAAGCTCTCTATCGGAAAGCGCCTGTCCAGAAGATCCTTTAAGGATTGCCATCTGGTATGCAGCATCAAGCTGTGCTGCAGCTATTAGAGCATCATTACCGCTTAAGCCCATAATGTTTTGAACAACATCCGTTTGGAATGATTCATAGCTGTAGGATCCACTATTTAGTGCAGCCACAGCTGACTTAATGGAGTTAGCTTGGTCTACAAACCTACCTGCCAACGAGATATATTGGTTGAGACCTTCTGGTGCATTTATGATCTGCTGCCTGTAACTTGCCAGTGAGGAGACTGCGTTCACACCCGCGGCAACACCTTTGGCTACACTATCAGCTCTACCGTTGTAGTTTCGTAGGAACATCTCATAGCTATTTTCCGGTAAGACCTTTCCGGCAGTCACATCAACTTCATTACCCGAAGCGTCATAAAACTTGCCCTCCCGTCGAGTCACCATAGACCCATCGGCACCTAATGAACCGTTTGTCGTTCTTGCGAAGAACATCATCGGTGTACCATCTTTATCGGCATCCCGAAGACGTAGTTCTAGCAGTTCATCCGCAGATTCATTGATCTTCGTAACGTATTCAGCCTGTGCGTCTAATCCTAAGCTCGGCATGGCTTCTACGGCGTTCTGAAGTGCATTTAGCTTACCAATTGTGTCAGCCTTGCCCAGCGCATCCGCAAATACAAACTGATCGCCTTCGTTATCTTTCCGGAACTGGATCTCATCCTTGACCTGAGCAATTTCATCAGGCTCATATTTACTTTCATTAGACCGTACCCAGCGCTCCATAGCCTCTGTATCCATGTCAATGAACTGATCCATTTTTAGGAAAGGCTGGTTACCAAAGGATATCTCTGCAGATGCTTCCGGCGGCTTCTCACCCAGTGAGAGCTCTTCTACTTTAGGCGGCTGAATGCTTGCGGTTTGTGTGGGATCAATCCCCAAACCCTGCATCTGACTTTCTGTGGAGCTAGGTTGGCCCAACTGAAAGGTCGCTGGGGGCTCATTAATCTGTACAGTTTCAGCCTCTACCGTTTCAGGTGCAATCTCAGTACCCATAGAAAGAGCATCTGGTGCTTCGTTCTGCAGCGGCTCATTAATCTTAATGCGGATCTTACCGCTCTCGTAATCCTCAACAAACTTGTCGGCACCTATATAGGTAATCCCAGAGGATACCTGTGCTCTTACTGCCGGGGTATCTGGTAAATTATGCACCGTTAGAAATGCGTCTACCTTTGTCTTAAGGGCTCTGTCTTTTTTCTTCTGTTCGGTAGCTTGGCCAATACCCTTTAGTCGTATCTGATTTTTAAAACTAAGCTGCTGCAGCTCAACTTGGCGTTCATACGATTTTTCATCTCGAGCAAGCTGTCTTTGATATAGCTTGTCACTTTTTGCGTCTTGAGCATCCCGCTCTTCCCTTAGAAGCCTGTCTTCTCGGGCCCCTGCCATAAATCCTGCATAGCGCATACTCATACTGGGGTCTCCTCTTCAGTCTCAGGTGTGCCAAGCATCTCATCTTGTATAGATGGGTCAGCTGGGCCATCGATAGCTGCCATCAATCCAGCTGTATCTTCGGGCATGTCGGCTACGTCACTAACCTCTTCCTCAAGGTTATCCGGATCAACCTTACCGCCCATAGCGCGAAGAAGTTCAGCAGTAACAAGGCGAGGTTTTTGGTCCCAGCCACGATCATAATTGATCTCAGACTTCTCTGCGATTACCTCCAACATCCGAGCTACGGGGCCAGCTGCTAGGATTGCCATATCTATGGGGATCTTACCTTGAGAAACCGCAATACGGGTCATGCCGGTGACGATGTCTATAATACTTTCACCGGTCTCCATTAAGGCAATCATGAGAGCTGTTCGTTCCGGCACATCCAGATTAGTGACAGCCTTTTCAACAACATCAACATAATCATTGAGCTCTGCAGGACGATGCCAAGGATAATTACGAGTGTCAGAAGTATAATTCTCGCCCGGGATTGGGCCGGTAAACTTAAGCTTCTTCGCTTGGCTGATCATCGTCATCTCCGATTTCTTCTAGATCCTGCTCCATGAGCTCATCAAAAAATTCCATTGTGTACACAAAGGGTTTGTCAGAAGATTTTATAGTCTCTTCTGGCAGGATTCCGTTGTAATAAGCCCGAATAGAGGCTTTAATTAGAGGTCTCAGTTTCATCAGTTTCTCCTACCAGATATCCCAGATATCAAATCCGTCTTCACCACCCGAAACTACGTCCCAACCCCACTTGAATAGCTCCCAATCGGCTTGTCCCGATTTGTAATCTTCGTCGCTGGATTGCTTACGCATCTCAGCCTCAAATTCTTTATCCACCTCGTACAGATCCACTAAGCGCTCTTTCTCAGTCTCAGAGGATTTCCAGATGTAATCGAATACAGAATCTTCTCGATCCCAAACTCGGTTGAGAGCATCACTTGTAAGGTTAAATATGTTCTGGGTATCAAATTTAGCAGCCTCAAACTTCATAGAGGCCTCCTCGAGCGTAACTGATTGCCGCCACTTAGCGTTGGCTAAATCGATGTTATACTGCATCTCTTTGTAGAACTGCTCGCGGTCATTATCCAAGGTGGCATTGAACTGTGCGCTGTCGTTAGCCTCTCCGGCATTAAACCGCATCATTTCGTTCTTCTGTGTGGTATTAAATCGGTCTATGGATACCGCCAACTCGTCATAGAACTTAGTAAAGTCATTCTCAGCCTGTGCTGTAAATAATCTCTCAGCGTTCTTAGCTTTGCTATCCTGTAACAGGGCATCTACGCGAACCTGCGTATTTAGAATCTCGGACTGCTGTTTATTGTCCAGATTTGCCATATCCATTTTTAGGAAAGCTTGAGCATTCTGGACGGCTGCGGTCATCCTGGCGTCAAGGTTTGCCAGCTCAAATTTTGATAGGATGTTGGCTTTATTGATTACCGCTTCTTGCTTGTTATCAAGGTTCTTAACGGTCAGCGTCTGAAAGAATTGCGCCTCTTTTTCAGCAACCCCTAGAGAGGCTTCCATGATTGCATTCGACATGGCTGCCGTTGCGGCTGTGCCGGTCATTCCTGAGAAGGCTATAGTTTTTTGTACGTTACGGGCTTGACCTTGAGCCCATGCCGGGATCTTAGGGTTTCCCTGACCGTCTTTAAACTCATCAGATATAAGCTTCATCTGACCTAAGATAGTGGCCTTGGAATCTACATACTCACCCTCACCTAAGCTCTCAGCCAAAAGCTTACCTTGCACTGTAGATGTATCGATGACCCGGGAGATGTTTATCTTACCGAAATCCAACAGAGCTTTACCAACAGCGTTTATACCGCTGGCAGTGTCATCTATATCTAACTGCTCTGCTACAACCTGAGCATCGTCGGTTACGGTTCCCTGTGCAGCCTCTGCTGTATAAAAATCTGAGTTCTTAATCTGATCAGCCGAAGTCTCTACGTTGTACCCTGTGGGATCATTAGAGTTTACCGCGGAGACCTGACCGGTATCTGTGACCTGTGTAAGCACAGCATTCGTACCATCTTCTGGCTGTTTGTATTGGTCAGAATCTACGTTTGTCCCGGTGGCATCCGCATCAATTGTGGGAACACTGTCCTCTAGACCGGAATCGGGGACGTAGCTGGCGGCGTCTGTACTGACATTATCGAGATTAGTATCACCGTAAGCCTCATTGGATATGCTCTGCATACCTGCGGTGATACCAGAGAGCTGCTGGTCGGTGATTAGTGTATTCATCAAATCCTCTATCGCATCATTCTGCTCAGCCTCGGATAAATCACTGTTAAGGATACTGTTGATTTTATCGTCGGAACTTGAGCCAGTGGTCTCGGCTATTCCTTTGTTTTCAAACCAACCTGCGGCAGTATTACCGGGAATCTTCCCCCGCCGTTGAAGCTCTGTGATAGCCCGATAACCAAGCCCGATAGGTCCAGCAAAAAGGCCTAAAACGGTAGATGTTCTTTTGGCTGTTTGATACTGTTCGGGGGTTATTGTTGAGGTGGGGTTTTTCTTATACCACTCTGCATCTGCAGTGTTTTGTACCGGATTATCGGGGTCATCACTCTCAGAATAATATGATAAGTCAAACGCGGCATTGTCAGAATAACCCGCGTTGATTAAGTCCACATATTCGTATGGATCTATGAAGGTATCGTCATAGACAGCAAAGTTACCCGTACCCGCAGTACCTGTAGTCGTAACCGTATTACCGTCGATGGTAGCGGTATTGGTGTTAGAACCTGAGCTTCCCGAGTTAGAACCTGAGTTACTAGATCCCCCAGATGAATTGTGCGCAACAGCGCCCTCACCACCTGATGCTACATAATCTGAATGGCTGCCTGAGTAGTACGTTTTACCTTTACCCCCGGCACCACCACCATCAAACATGTCAGTAACATCAGTGTAACCTGTAGCGTCTTCAAACCATCCCATCAGAGTTTATCCTTTTCTTTTTCGCAAACACGGATACGATCTCTGAGTGCGGCGTAGTCTGCTAAGGTCTGGGGTATTGTTGAGTAACCCTCAGAAAGACCCTCCAGCTCAGCCGCTAGTGCCTCATTCCATTCCGTTGAATATGTTTGAATTGGTGGACAGTAGACCTCTAAACTGGTCCTATAGACCGTCCCTGCGCAGCCGCTCAATGAGACTGCGGCGATCACTGGGAGAAGTATTCTCATGCTCTGCCATAGCCTTGTAAAAATTAGACGTTTTCTTTTGCGCCTGTAGATCGTCCTTAAGCACTTTATTCTTTTCCTTAGATGCCCCGGTAACCTTGCCCATGACGTAAATAATGGGCAAAGCTAATGCTAAGGTTGTAATAATGTAGTTCTTGATTTTCCCAAAAAGGAACATCAGTGGATGCCCTCGCGGTTGTCCTTCCACCGCGCATAAGCAGCCAAGGCAATGCCTCCTATAGCGCACAAGAGAAAGATTGTTTTCAGGCTATCGGCATACGCCACTAAGCCTTGCAATTGACCTGCCATCTCATTCAAGCCAGTGGCTGCTCCAGCTATTCCGGCACCCACCATTGTCTTGCTCTTGGTGAGCGATTTAGGGGCCTCTGAAGTAACCTTTTGGGGTGCAATAGGTCCACCCTCTTCAGAGGGCAGTTTAGCGTCTGCTGAGAAGATTGCAGCCTCTGCCGCACGGCGTCTAGTTAAGCCTTTCAGAGGTGTAAGTTTGCCACCTACTCGAGCCTTATTCCAACGTAAGAATTGTTCAGGTACATCGTCTGCAAAACCTGCATTCAGCTTGCGTAAAAGTGTGCTGGATTTGAAGGCTGGACCTCCGAGGTTGAATACAAATGATACAAGACTGTCGTATTGCCCTTGCGTCAGAGGAACCGTTACAAGCTGTTTAACATCAGCTTCGGCAGAGCGTAGATCCTCTCTGAGACGCATCTCAGCTTCGTCTTGAGTGATACGCATTCCGCTGCGTACACCTTTAGTTGAACCCCAACCTACGGTCCAGCGTCCGGCGCTGCAGCGATAGCTCGAAATCATACCATCTTCTTGGACCTTATGTAGGCCCTCGAAGCGTTTAATAAGGTCAATGCCTTTATTGGATATTGTTGTTGGATGCATATTTATACCGTCTGTGTAAAGGGTGCCATGAAGCCACTTGTCGGTACGTTTGGTTCGCCCTGTCCCGGATTTGCTTGGAGTGCTGGGCTTAAGTTGCCCATGCTTATACTTGCTCCCGGCATTGTTTCTAGGCTCGCCAGATCACCCAATGCCTTATTAATATTTATTACGTTCTGCCCAATAGCTTCGCCAGTCTGATCGAAGGCTCGAAGCAGGATGTTTCCATTGCTATCAATAGACCGCTGAATTACGTTACCATTATCCATTACGCTTTCAGTGATAAGCTCGCCTGTGTCATCGAAAGCACCATCAAGCTGATAGAATTGCTGGCGCATACCTATGTCCAGATCCGTCATTTGAGAAGCTACCCCTGCAAGATCACGGATTTGAGTATCCATAGTACCCGCAGTTTCATCGAAGCCTGTCTCGATAGATTGGCGAGTTTGCTGAATCTGGCTCAACTGCTGATCCGAAAGCTCAGACATCATGCCTGTTTGATCTGTTAGAGTATCTTGTACACCACCAAAGCCTGTCTCAATCTGCCCTTGGATTGTATCAAGCTGTGAAAGACCTGACATGATGTCTGTCACATCCAAGCTTGTTTCGCCAAGCATATTTCCCTGAGCATCAAACTTACGCTCAATCATAACACCGTTAGCATCCATCTCACGTTGGATAGTGTTACCCATTTCATCTGTGCCGCTCTGGATCAGATTACCTTGAGCATCAAAGGCCGCCGATACTGCAGCAAAATCAGCTTTCTGTTGGTCTGACATGCCATCAAGAGCCACGCCTACAGACAGCAACTGTTGCCCCTGAGCAGACATCACACCATTCTGGGCATCAAAACCAGCCGACATAGCCGCTGCGGTGCTATCTAAGTTACTACCTAAAGTATCTGCAATGTCGTTCTGCAGAGCCATCTGAGCTTCTGACGCTTGCGTTAAGGTAGTCTGGATGTTCGTGGCAGTCTGATCAATCTGATTACCTTGGGAATCAAACTTAGTCGTGATCAAATTGCCTTGGGCATCAAGTTGATTGGTTACGGTGTTACCAAGCTCATCAACGGTTGTGCCGATTAGGTTACCTTGGGCGTCAAACGCAGAGCTTACCGCAGCAAAGCTTGCAGTAACAGAGGAGTCAAATCCAGCAATCTGAGAGCCTAAGTCTAACAGCTTCTTAGCATTTACGTCCAGAGAGCCTGTGTTTGCGTCAAAGCCGTTTTGCAGCACAGAGTTGATGTCTACGCCTTGCGTAGCTAATTCTGAGGACAGGCTGTTGTACTGGGACGTTATAGCGTCATCGATGTTAGTTTGACCTGCGCCCAGCGCATCACTCATTTTCGATAGTGTGCTATCTATATTCGTCTCAGTTTGATCAATCTGATTACCCTGAGCATCGAATTTCTTGGTGATTAAGTTGCCCTGAGCATCCAGCTCTCGGACAATAGCAGTGCCGTTTGCATCAATCTCGTTCTCAATGAGATCTCCTGTGTCATCGAATGCATCAAATACATCGCCAAACTCCGCGGCTAAATCATCGTCCAGACTATCGATTCGAGCCTCAAATTCATTTTCAAGATCCCGTATAGTATTAGCAAAATCTAATCCACCAATCTCTTTTTCGACGAAGCTCTCGGTGTCTGAGAATCCTTCATCAACCGTGTCTTCTACGCTTGTAAAACCACCTTCAACGGTATTGCCCAGCTCTTTTATTTCTGTGTCAGTATCACTACTGTATCCAGATAAAGCTTGAGCATATTCACCTAAGTCATCCCGTAGGTTTTCATATGCATTCTCTTGACCGGTAAGCGCATCAGAGCGCTGTTTGTTAGCCGATTTTACATCATCATCATAGCGGTCAACATATGTATCAAAGTCGGATATGAAGCCGTCTTGGTCAGATTTAACATCCCCAAGAGTACCCGATAGATCCCCATAGTAATCAGCTTGATTTGAAGACAGGGTGTCGATGTCGGAGCTTATCCCCTGACGGCTGCGTTCAGCATCTGACTGTATGTCTGCCCTATCGTCTGTAGCATCACCAAAACCATCCGACAGATCATCTGAGACGTTTGTAAATCCTGTGGCCTGATCATCACTTAAGGTAGACAATCTCCCCTGTAGGTTTTGGGTATTATCATCAATTACATCTGCAGTATCCTGCACCCCGGAAATGGCGTCAAGGTTATCTCCAACAGAGCTATCTAATGTATCAAATCTACCATCATTGAAGTCTTTCAGATCTGCCTGACCAGTGCTTAACGTCTTTGTCTGATTGGTGAGTGCGGTGCCTAAGCCTTGCTGGCCTGTCATTACCCTGCCAAAGTCTGCAGTCAGGTTTTTGTTCTGGTCAAAGAACTGCTTATACAACCCTGTTGGGTTTTTGCCCCCAAGGCCAATAGCATTCTTAGCAGCGGCGGCGTTGGTGTTTGCTGCAGCGGCATTATTTTTAGCAGCAACCGCATTATTTTTTGCTGAAACCGCATTTGTATTTACGGTGTTAAGCCCTTTATCAAACGTATCGTAACGCTTCGTAGCAGCGTCATCCGCAGCCGTAATCTGACCAGAAAGACCGACCTGATTATCCGCTAAAGTCTGATACTGATCATCGCCCAGACCCGTGTTTGTAATTTTATCGCCGCCGCCGCCGCCCATGTTAAAACTCCCTTTTATGGATTTTGTCTGGCTCTTTAAAACGCCGCCAGTGGGCCTTTACTCTTTTGCCCAGTATTGATTGTGAGTGTTTCATCATCCCTCTCATGACCTTTGTGGAATGGCCGAAGGGGGATATGAAATCGATGCCCCATAATTGGTACTGCTCATCGATTACGTCAGGGCGCTTCCATACTGCCTCATCGGGCATCCAACGCTCTGATAAAAATTCTTCTGCCTCTTTAGGCGTAAGCCAAGCCCACGTAACAAAGCCTATTGGCTGTGTACTTTCGTAAAACAAATAGGCTTTGTTATGTATTAGGGGAAAGAGGCAGTAGTGACTAAACTCTGTGAGAGTGTAGAGCCTGTGATCGTCAGATTTGTTGAAGAGATACAGGCAGTCTAGAACAGTATTTCTGTTCTGCATAATGCGCCTTAACTAAGTGATTTTAATGTAATCAGTATAGCACTTTGTTAGGTGTATTTGCAAGTAGTTTTACAATTTTAATTACCCTGCAATTGCAGCTTTACCCGCTGTAACAGCGGCATTAAGTGGAGCCATGTCCTCATCAGTCCAATGCTCGTAGCTAACCATAATTTCTAAATGGTCAATGTTACGTTGAAGCACTGTGGGGTCATGAGTGTAATCATCAGGCGCAGCAATAACTGCATTGATTAAGGTCACACTATCCATACACGCACTGTAGTGCTTTGCAATTTCTTCTGTTGTAGGTGTGTCGGACATTACGCTGCCTCCTCTTCGACTTCAGGGTTTTCTAACGCCTCTACAAGGCGTCCTGCAAACGCATCACGACCAATTATGAGTTGATCTAAATTAAACTGTGTGCTGCCAATCTTACGTTCTAAATCCGTAACGTGATTCAACAACGTCTTTTGTTTATCGGTCATAGCATCAACGTTATATTCTTTATCGTTGACGGTAATGACGTTTGTTTTTTTCTCTGTCATGTTTCGTCCTTATGAGTTTATTTGAGCTTCAAGCTCGTTTACTTTAGCAGACAAATC
>OBMK010000901.1_pt1 | contig 26993 bp, 21 predicted proteins | sample 1539081 | NCBI WGS metagenome assembly OBMK01 (sample SAMEA3355528, study PRJEB22509) | marine metagenome | biome: marine; feature: river plume; material: water | place: USA | collected 2010-08-07 | depth 0.5 m | reverse complement strand
TTGTGCTCGACCGTGCCCATCGGCGGTCTTTTTCTGTGAAATCTAGGTTTGCGCGAGAGGGCGCTTTCTACGTTGCGATGGCGGCGTCAGAGGCTTGGATAACAACGGCTGCGGATGACCACCCGAGCAACGAACAGTGGGGCACCCACTGGGTAATAAATGAATCAGGCATCAGAATGCGGAGACAACTAGATGAAATACTCAGACAAGCTACTAAACAAGAAGATCCTGCTGATTGATGCGGACTTGTACCTATACAGGGCATGTGCTGCCGCCGAAGAGGAAGTAGACTGGGGCGACGATCTTTGGTCTCTACAGACTGACCTAAAAGAGGCCAAGTCGATCTTCCAGAGGACACTGCAGGAGGTCTGCGAGACCCTCGACACGGCCAACTTTATCCTGTGCTTTAGCGACCGTGACAACTTCCGCAAGGAGGTCCTGCCTTCGTACAAAGGTGGTCGGAAGAAGGTCAGGAAACCCACGGGCTACAAGGCTGCGGTCGAGTGGGCACAGCAGACATATCTTTGGCACTCAGAGCCGTTCCTAGAAGCCGACGATATCATGGGCATCCTTGCGACTGCGCCCGACAGCAAAGGCGTCATTGTAAGCGACGATAAAGACATGCTCACGCTGCCTGCCAAGCTTTACAGACCGCAGAGCGGTGAGCACCACGACATCTCTGTTGAGGATGCTGATCGGGCGTTCCTTACGCAATCTTTGACGGGTGATCCGACCGATGGGTACACCGGCGTCCCCCGCGTGGGCGCAGTAACAGCAGCCAAGATCCTCGGCGTCAGGCCTTCGTGGAGTGCTGTCGTTGCCGCGTACATCAAGGCGGGACTGACAGAGGCCGATGCAATTCAGCAGGCAAGGTGCGCGAGAATACTGCGCTTTGAAGACTGGGATCAGGAAACATCGACAATAAAACTATGGGAGCCTAAGAAAGATGACAGCCAATAATAAGCAGATTAAAGAGCACCACTTTGCTGGCGCAGCGCCTCACCCGCTCAAGGGCGTTAAACTCAGCGGCTACTGGAAGCACCTTTTCAGCTACCGCAACAGGGGCTCTAAGCTGGCCCCAATGACACAAGCCGTAGAGACCGTGTTCGGGCAGCTTATCGCCGCCCATGAGGCTGATATTTACAGGCCTGAGCATGAGCCACGTCACGCCCTGAGTTCAGTGACCCGTGAGGCCCGTCTGCCAGTGAACAAATCAGCTATCCGCACATATGAACACATGCTGCTGATGGATCATCTGGGAGACACGGTCGCGAACGTCGCCACCAGTCAGCTTTGCGTCAAACGTCACGTAGAGCATATATTTGGCATCCTCAAAATGCGGGATTTCATTGAGCCTGCGATCACCGAGGGCATGTGGCGTTTGACACCCAGAGGCAGGGCCAACTGCGGTCATGTGATCGATGCAAAGGAACGTGAGCGGGACGAACGATACATGCGCCAGAAGCATAAGCTGGGGCCAAAGAAATGAGCATCATTAAAAGCCCTGACCACTATTCGAAGTGGGCTATCGAACCAATCACATTCATCATGGGCAACGGCCTGAGTTTCTGGGCTGGCAACGTGATCAAATACACAGTCCGCGCCGGTTCGAAACATTATGTCGGTATGACTTCAGACGAAAGCGAAATCACAGACCTCAAAAAGGCGCGGCGGTACATCGACATGCGTCTCAATCAGCTAGAAGGCAAAGCAATCAATGACTAACAATAGTAACTACCTACCTACCGAGTTCCAGCGTTTCATACACACTAGCCGCTATGCCAAGTTCATTGATGCCAAGCGTGAAGCGTATCCTGAGACCGTAGCTCGATACATTGATAACGTTGTTTTTACCGAGCTTGGGGGTGACCCCGAGAACGTCGCTGTCATCGAAGAGCTTGAGCAGGCGATCCTTGGCTGTGAGATTATGCCATCTATGAGAGCAATGATGTGTGCAGGCCCCGCATTAGACCGCTCAAATATTGCAGGATTTAACTGCAGCTACACGCCTATCGACCATCCTCAGACGTTCTCGGAGGTGTTGTACATTTTGTTGAACGGCACAGGTGTGGGCTTTAGCTGCGAACAGAAGTATGTCGATAGCCTGCCACAGGTTCCGCCGTTCATCGTTGATGGCAGTGAATTGATTATAGTCGAGGACAGCAAAGAGGGCTGGGCCTACTCATTCCAAGACCTCATAAACCTGCTGTGGATGGGCAGACAACCAGACTGGGATCTCAGCCGTGTGAGGCCTGCTGGTGCCCCGTTGCGGACATTTGGGGGCCGTGCCAGTGGGCCTGAGCCGCTAGAGAAGCTCTTCAATCACACGGTCAAGATCTTTAAAGAGGCAGAAGGTCGCAAACTGACGCCTGTCGAAGTCCATTCGCTGATCTGCATGGTGGGCTCTGTGGTCGTATGTGGCGGTGTGCGCCGGTCAGCTTTGATCTCATTGTCGGACTTGGGCGACGAAGAAATGAGGGTGGCTAAGAGCGGCGAGTGGTGGAAGGACAACCAGCACTTTGCTCTATCGAACAACTCAGTGGCTTACGAGCACACGCCCACCTCAACTGAGTTCATGGAGGAATGGCTGTCGCTAGCTAAGTCAGGGAGCGGTGAGCGTGGTATCTTTAATCGCGAAGCAGCCCAGCGTCACGCTGAGATGATAGGACGGAATCACCGCAATGACTTCGGCACAAATCCATGCTCGGAGATCGTGTTATTGGGGCAGAAGCATTGCCTGACAGACGCCCACGCAGAGGAGCTTGGTACCCCCGAGCTTGGCGTAACCCGTGTCAACGAGGGGCGACACACAAAGATCGAAGTAGGCGAAGGTATACCGGCGACAGGCGGTCAGTTCTGCAACCTCACTGAGGTCGTTGTGAGAGCCACCGACACACCGGCTGACCTTGAGCGCAAGATCCGCTTGGCAACGATCTTGGGCACCGTGCAGGCCACGCTGACCTCGTTTCCTTACCTTCGGCCAATATGGAAGGAAAACACAGAAAAGGAAGCACTTCTTGGAGTCAGCCTTACAGGGATCATGGACAACAGCTACACTAATGGCATGAATGGCTATGGCTTAGGGGCTTTGCTTCGACGCCTTCGCGATGTGGCGATAGAGACCAACTACAAGTGGGCCAAGAAGCTGGGCATTAACACGGCTGCGGCAGTGACTTGTGTCAAGCCAAGTGGGACGGTGTCATCTTTAGTTGACAGCGCCTCTGGGATACATGCGAGACACTCTGCTTACTATGTCCGCACTGTACGCGGAGACAACCACGACCCAGTGACTTCGTTCATGCGAGACGCAGGCTTCCCTCACGCACCTTGTGTATACAATGGTGCCACGACCACCGTGTTCAGCTTCCCGATGAAAGCTCCGACAGGCGCACTCACACGCAACGACATGACGGCCATCGAGCAACTAGAGATGTGGCTGGAGTATCAAACGAGCTTCTGTTGTCATAAGCCGTCGATCACTGTGAGCCTGAGAGATCATGAGTGGCCCGAAGTTGGTGCGTGGGTCTACAAGCACTTTGATCTGATGTCGGGCGTGAGCTTCCTGCCTCACAGCGACCACAGTTATGAGCAAGCGCCCTTCCAAGACATCACGCCTGCACAGTACGAGCGCCTTCTTGAGCAGATGCCAAAGAACGTGGACTGGTCGAAGCTAGCTGACTACGAGAAGGGCATCGACAACACCACTGCATCTCAGGAGCTAGCGTGCACAGGAGGGGTCTGCGATGTCGTTGACATATCCAGTGCGGCCTAAGTCATCGCTGCGTCCTTACGACAACTACGGGCCCGAGAGTTCCTCGGTGCCCTGCCCTTCGTCACAGTGTGACAGGGGCTTCAGAGAGGGCGCTGCTGTCTTTGATAGCTCGGGTGAACCCAATGCCACTTACGAGGTGTGCGGCGTCTGTCAAGGCCTTGGCATCATCACACGATCAGAGTTGCGAGACTACATGGCAGAGAGGTGCTGATGATGAAGATCAAGAGAACATCTCAGGTGTCGGGGGTCACACGCACCCTCGACCTCGACGTGACCCGTCAACAACTGGTTGACTGGGAAGCAGGCACGCCGATCCAACATGTCATGGGTCACCTCACCCCGAGTGAACGAGAGTTCATCATCACGGGCATCACTGATGAAGAGTGGCAACGCTTGTACAACAGGTGAAGGCGCGGGGAGGCGCAGGCATCCACTGTGTGGACCGAAGGCCTCAATGATGAGGCAGTCCTTACTCCTCCCCGACTATCCTTGGACCTGTCTAGATCCGCAGACACATACAGACGTATGCACCATATAAACAAAGATCAAGTACCTAAGTGTCGCAGCATCAAGATACACTAATAACACACAACCCAGAATTGTGGGTACCGCTATAGGCTAACACTGTATACGTGCGTCACCCCTTACGCGATGAGCACAAAGATATAGCACAGCAGCTATAGATCGACAGACCACTCTGCTCCCAGAGATGGGTAGACAGAGCATAACTAGACCTCGGACATCTCGGTGATCTCCCACGCTGATAGACATCCTTGATGGACTAGTGGTCTGTCGATCTATGTCTGCTCCAAGTCACAGCAAGTGACACGCAGATGTTATGACACACAGGTCATACGACGATGCTATGACGCGCAGGTCATACAGGCAACGAGGACACGCAAGCAGGTAGTTTGCTTATGTCCCGATTTGATCAACAAAGATCTGCATTCGGCCAGACAAGTTTTCCATTATGTGGAACTAATGCCTTTGTTTGTCTGTCATTGCCTTAGATCCGCAAGGGATATCACATCCCCCGCAGCACATATCCAACGATATCAATAGCTTAGATCAATGAACCAGCAACGCGGGTCCCATGAGCCTGCATTTGACCCCCCGTACCCTCTTAATCAATGTCAATTTCAAAAGTGAGGTAAAGGGATCGGGGTTGTTGTTGTTGTTAGACCTTCTTAAGCAGAGCCCCACTTTTCACCACAGGAGCCCCTTATGGCCCTAGAATCCGCAACGTATATCAACGATTTGAACGCAGCGAACCCAGCGTCTACAGACGGCCTCGCGCAAGCTGATGATCATTTTCGTCTGATAAAGGGAGCCGTCAAAGCGACCTTCCCCAACGTCGCAGGCGCAGTCACAGCCAGTCACACGGCGCTAGACGCTGCAGCCACCTTTGCTGGAGCCATCACAGCCTCCGCTGCTGAGATCAACGTCCTCTCGGGTATATCTGCGGGTCTTACGCCTGCCGAGCTATCCGTGCTGGACGGGGTCACCGCCACGACCTCTCAGCTTAATTCGTCTTCGCTGATCGGAACTTTGCCTGTCATGGGCACTATAGCCGAGGGCAGCGTTGTTGTGGGCAACTCTAGCTCTGCAGCATCTGCGGTCGCAATAGGGTCTGCAGGCACAGTGCTCAAGTCCGATGGAACCACGATATCATGGGGCGATGGTACCCCTGCCCTTGCGCGTGGGCAGATCCTCTATGGTCACGCAGATGGAACCACACAGGTGCTTAGTGCGGGCACCAGCGGCCAAGTCCTAAGCTCTGATGGTACCGATGTTTCGTGGACTACCCCCGTGACCCCCGCCGCGGGTGTGGGCGACGGCCAGCAGTGGTATAACATGGCGGGTAGCCGCAGTATGGGTACCAGCTACCAGAACACCACAGGTCGAGCCATCATGGTGTCTGTCGCTACAGTCATAAGCACAGAGAAGTTCCTGCAGGTCAGCCACAATGGCTCAAGTTGGGTAAACATTGGTACTTTAGGTGGTCACGGAGGCATCAACGATTCTGGGGCATCACAAGCTATTGTCCCAGCCGGTCATTACTACAAAGCGACCGGCGGATTGGCAATTGTTGCTTGGGCAGAGTTGCGCTAGCTATGCCAAATCTCCCCATACGCGGACTCGGGGTCACCGGCGTCATTACCGACGTCGAGCCCTTCAACCTCCCGATCAACGCCTTTGACCGCGCTTGCAATGTTCGCTTTGCTGACGGCGCAATCTCGCGCAGTCCCGTCTTTCGAACCCTGCTGTCTAGCGTATCCTTTGTGCCTGTGCTGGCTCACGGTATCTTCAAATCTATTGGATACGACAGTGTCCTTCTTGTGTCTGACCAGTTCAAGCTATTCGAATATGTGAACAACGCTCTGATAGACCGCTCTGGTGCAATTGGTACCCTGCCTGCGGCTGCAGAGGCCAGTGTCACCGCGACAGTTCTGAGTGATGTCACCTACGTTAATCGTGAGGATCGGGTGCCGGTGTTCCGCTCCCCGAATGGCACCAACTTTGCCGACTTGACCTTTTGGCCTAACAGCTACCGAGCTAAGGCGCTGCGTACCTATGGCGATTTCCTCGTCGCATTGAACACCACAGAGGATGGCACAAGCTATCCCAACCGCGTCCGTTTCTCCGACATCGCCCTGCCAAACCAGATACCCACATCGTGGAACGAGGCAGATCCGACAAAGAGCGCAGGTACCAACGACATCATTCAAATGGAGACCCCTATCGTTGATGGCCTTAGCCTGAGCACCAACTTTATCATCTACAGTAATGACCAAGTTTGGTTGATGGAATTTGTTGGCGGCGCATTCATCCACAACTTCCGCAAGATCTTCAGTTCCTGTGGGATTATCAGCCAAAACTGCGTAGTTGAGGTCCAAGGCAAGCACTTCGTATTTGACACAGATGACATCTGGAGCCACGACGGGACAACACGCGAGAGCTTGGTCGATGATCGCATAAGAGACTATATCTTCAACGCCCTCGACAACTCAGCAACGCATCACTGCTTTACATATCACAATCACCCGCTGTCCGAGATCTATTTCTGCTATCCAAGCTCCGACGATATGACCACGGATCGCCCAGCCTTTGCGCCTGTCGGTGCCAACAGGGCCGCTGTGTACAACTATCGCTACAATACGTGGTCGTTCATGGATCTGCCACATTGCGTCTCGGCAACCACAGCTAACATAAACAGCGTCAGGACCTATGACACCACGACCCTAGTCTACGATACTGCTGGGGGCACATACGCGGCGCAAGATGCTGGCTTTGACCGCCACGTCATTATGGCCTCCATCGCAAACAACACGGAAGCTGTTAACGCTGCAGGCAAGGCCATCACAGTACCCAAGTTGTATGGCGTCGATCTAAGCGATACCGGCTCTTTGAGCCAACCCCTCGATCCTGTTGCTACCGCAAGTCCTTTTGTGGCGCGAACCGGCATAGATCTGGACGAGGTTGAAATACCGCTTGTTGGATATAAGGTGATCAACAAGATCACGCCACAGGTGGTCACCGCCAACACTGACAAAACCTTCAATTTTACGTTTGGTTCGACGCCTTTGGCCCCTGACGTGCCAAATTACGGGGTTACACAGACGCTCGATACCAGTGTTGATCACAAGCTCGATACGCGCCAAGGAGGCAGGTATCTCAGCTACAAAATGACCCTTAGTGACAACAAAGACTTTGCTCTCAGCGGCTTCGATCTCGATGTCGTTGTCACTGGCCGTCGATAAACAAAACATGAAATGTAAGGACTGATCAAATGTCAGCAATGTCAAACTATTTAGAAAATGAAATCTTGGATTTGATACTCGGAGTGGGTGACTTCTCACTTCCTAGTGCACGTCAAAGTGGTGGTGTGTACCTTGGCCTGTCTGTTGCCTCTATGGGCGAGGACGGCTCGGGCACAGAACTCACAGGCAATGGCTATACTCGCGTTCTGGTTGCATTTGATGCTGCGGCAGGCGGGGCATCGGATAATACGGCTGTCATCGATTTTCCAGCCTGCGTTACCTCAGATTGGGGCAGCATAGGTTTCTGGTCTATCTGGGATGCATCCACAGGTGGTAATATGCTTTTGCATGGAAGTTTCGCTGTAGCAAAAACCATCCAAGTATCAGACGTGCTAAGAATCGCGGCAGGCGACCTCGACGTCACGGCTGCGTAGTCTAGGTTGTATTAAAGAATGGCTGCGATGTCAGATGTGCTGGAGAGGCACTTTCTTAATCATCTCACTGGCAACGCAGCCTACAGCCCAGCCTCAACTGTTTATCTAGCCCTGTCTTCGTCAGCCGGTGGCTTTGGCGATGACGCCGCAGGTACTGAGGTAACCACTACTGGAACCGGCTACGCACGCCAGTCCATCGCCTTTGATGCAGCGGGCACGTCCTCAATCCAAAACAGCACCCTTGTGGATTTTGGCAGGGCGACGGCGTCGTATGGGACTGTAAACGGGTGGGGTATCTTCGACGCCTCAGTTAATGGGACGCTTCTGTATCATGGTGCCTTTGGTAATGCCCGAAGTCATCCAGCCAACAACGGCTTCGAAGTACCCGCCGGTGCTATTGTGATCTCTAAATCTGCAGCCATGCAAACATATGCTTTCCAGAAGTGGGCAGATATGACCCTGCGAAATATCTCATGGTCAACGCCCACAGTCCTTTATATGGCACTAGACCGCGCAGATCTCTCAAACACGGTAGAAGAGCCTCCGTGGCACGACCATTCTACCGGCACTATCCCTTCAACAACTGGGCGCAGTTATCCTTTTAATTTCGGATCACAGACCGCAACTGGTGGTAAGAACGACAGCATTGCAGCGGTCAATGAGGCTACAGTCGCGGGGGTCATAAATGGGTCCGGTGAGACTTATGGGGGCTACAACAGGGTAGAAGTTGAGTTTAACACGACAATCAACGCAACGGGTGCAACTCTGTCAAAATCCGTCACGCGCGACGTCGGTTTCTGGGATAACTCCAGCCCAACCAAAAACGCCGCTTGGGACGCCACTAATTCAAGATGGACTAACTGGGGCAAGACTGTCTACCGGAATTACACAGATCGAGTAGAGTTCCCTATCGTTCACTTTGGGCATTTTGGGACCATTGGGGGCCAATCCGGTGCAGGTAACATTACGACATTCCCTGATGGCTCAGGCACAGTAATCACGCAAGAAGACGCATATGTTAATAACGGTGCTGGCCTGCAAGACGGTGGCGGTGACAGCTACTTCAGTTCTACACACACAACGCACATCGAAAGTGGTAATAATGCAGCCTCAACTGCAAATGCCATTTATTACCGAGCCGCAACACAAACTGCGACAGGCTACGGTTATTACGTTGGCCCTACCTTTATCGGAGGACACACATTTTACCAGCACCCGTCATCAACAAAGAATTACGGGAAGCTCAAAGGTTGGGCACTGTATGACGCCCAGTCACCAAACACCGGCAACTTATTAATGCGCGGATCTTTTAGTTCACCCATCACTGCTGATGATTCTGATGACGTCGTGCGTATCCCAGCCTCAAATGTAACGCTCTTGGCAGCGTAACTAAGGATAAACTTCTATGCCCACCCTCGCAAACCGAGTAAAAAACACGATAACCGCAGTGGCAGGCAGCGGCCAAGGAACGCTAACTTTAGGTGCCGCCGTGGATGGCTTTCAGTCGATGGCTGACAAAATCGCAACGGGTACAAATGTCCGGTATTCAATCGAAGGGCCCAACGATTTATGGGAGATCGGGCAAGGAACTTTCACGACGAGCGGTGCAACTCTGACTCGCACGCCATCAGAAAGTAGCTCAGGCGGCGCGGCCATTACCGCCACCACAGATTCGGTCGTATTCATCACCGCCACTGCCGCTGACCTCCAACCTGCAATACACAATTCAAATACACAGCTTGTCGCGCAAACAGGAATGTCTATCGGCGATCTAGCGATGGTTACAAGCCAAAATAAGCTATATATTTACACTGCCACCGGCTGGTTCTTGGTCGCAACCCTGACAAACTCAGCGCCATCAGCAATAACCGGAGCAAACGCAGAATACACAATCCCTAAAAATGGGACACCCGTGGTTGTGACCCTCACTGCGACCGATCCCGAAGGCTTCCCGATATCTTTCAGTCACACCGTCAGTACAGGCAGTTTGGGCAGCACAGCAACCGTGACGCAGGGTACGGGCACAAATTCAAATGTGTTCACAATCCAAGGGTCCACCAATCCCGCCCATGCCGGTACCTTCAGCCTCACATTCTCGGCATCTGACGGCAACTCAGTTTCGCAGGCCATATCTGCCTTCGAATTAACCTTTTTCGCATATGAAGAGCTTTTCACGAAGAAAGGACCGAGCGCAAGTAGTTCAAACGCCGAAGAGTATGGTAGCGCAGTCGCTACTAACGGTACTTACTCTGTTGTCACCGCGCCCAATTATGACAATGATGGAGAAGGTGTAGTTTACTGCTATGACACAATCACTGGTAATGCGATTTCAAACTGGAACCCGCGCCGCACACAATACTCATCAAATCGTTTCTGGGGGAGCGACGTAGCACTCTCAAACAATAATGTCCTTTGTATCAGTAGAACACCAACGACCACCACCCGTAATACGATAGAATTTTACGATCTCCCGAGCACCTCGGTCCAATATACCCGCAACAGTCCAGTATCGAGCCTTACCAGTGACAAATTCGGCAAAAGAATAAGAATTAGCCCGAATGGTAATTACCTAGCCGTTGGCAAGCACGACTATGATTATCGTTCCACTAATTATCACCTCGGCAGAATTTACGTTTACGCAGGCCAAGATTTCACTGACGCTGGTGGCACTAGTCACTCGCGCGGGGGATTAATTCACAGTCCTCAAGGTGCAGCAAGTTCAAACTATTCGTACAGTGGTGTCGCAAAGGGCGAAAGGCTCGGATTCGATCTTGATGTAAACAATGATTACCTTCTGGGCTGTGGGCCTAACTGGGGGTCTACTGCAGATCAACAGGGTAGATACCGCCTATGGTCGTTGTCTACCGGCACCGAGGTCACCTCGGGCGTTTGGCCTGTCGAAGGGCTTGCTAGTTACGGGTTTATCCAAGCTGGGCGGCTGACCAGCACTCATGCTATTCTCATGTTCCGCAAGCAGTCCAGCGGTACAGAGCAAGCGTATATACAGGTCATTAAACTATCCGACCACTCCTTGGAACGGACAATAACCTCTACTGGGTCGGGCAGTGAGGCCACAATGAAAGCCGACAGCGGCCTTGCCGTGAGCGACACTCACATCTTTGTCGGAAGCTGGATGAAAACTGGAACTGACTCCAACACCTACTGGGGCGCGGGTGCGGCTCACATTTACAACATCTCCACAGGTGCACTTTACACTCCTAATTCCGAATGGCCGATTGAGGGCGGGGGCAGTAAAGGCAATTACAATTTCCGCGACCAAGAAACTGGCAACCGGATGAATCGAACACTCGATTATCGGAACGGCAGTCTAGTTTATGGGAATTATCAAGACAAATCACTCGATGGAACTAATCGTAATGGCGCACTCGGGATAATTGGATAATGCTTGGCTTCAGCCCTCTCGCTGCGGGCCCTCTCGCAGTTGGAGAGCTAGACAGTACTAATTACGTTGACGTTGCAGGCAGCGCCGCACTCTCTGTCACTGCAACCGCGAGTGCCATCGCAATCAGCCCTGTCCCTGCAGCCGCCAGCGCCTCGATATCCATTGCAGCTACTGCCAGCGGTTCGTCCCTAAGCCCTGTTTTTGCAGTCGCCAATGGTTCATGTGCTATCACCGGCTCTGCAAGCTCTAGCGCCACTTTTGCAGTATCTGCCGCCTCCGCTTTTGCCGTAACGGCTGCGGCTGGGCTGGGCCGTGTTGTCACTTTGGACCCTGCTTCTGCTGGTGTCTCAATTGTTGGCTCGGGCTCACTGACCACCATTGAGGGTGGTTATGACGGCACTCTGGAAATATCGATCTCAGGATCTGTAGTCGCAGGCCGCATCAAGACGCTTACTCCAGCCGCCAGCGCCTTGAGCGTCTCAGGATCTTCGGCGCTACAAACCGTCATAGATGTTGCTGGGTCTGGCTCAGTCAGCGTTAGTACTACGTTTGTCGCTGATAAGATCTTTGGACTGTCAGGTGTCGGACAGATCAGCATTGTTGGACCGGCTATTGCCTCCATACCCGATCATCCCCGATACAGCTCTTTGAATTTGATCAGTGGTTATATTCCTGATGCGAACCGCACAGCGGCTATGACTGCGGGGACGGCCTACGCTAACACTGTCCAATACTCGGGCGGCAGTGCGGCCATCAGTGTTGGTGGTTCAGCAGCCAACCAAGCAGTATTGTCTGTATCGCCAGTACCAGCAATTGTAACGACACCAGCGTATGCAATCATCGTATCTTACGAGGTCACTTCGGCCTCCGCTTCCCTGTCTGTCTCGGCCTCTACGCCTGCAACGACACGCACCAGAGTAGCATCTCCCGCGCTGGTCACAGCTTCTATCACAGCAAGCAGCCCAGTGGCTGTGCGTAACCGCTTTGGTAACATAGACGCGACGGTCCCAATCACAGTTTTGGCACCAACCTCGCTGCTCAGGTTCCGCGCTGTAAGTGGCTCGGCTGCAATCAATGTCACAGCCCCGCCCGTCGCTGCTGATGCTATAAAATCTATGACGGCAAGTGCCTTCATAAGCACATCAACAAACCCCACTGGGGTGGCTTCAGTTAAAATGAAGCTTGCTGCAATCTCTGCTCAAACGACGATCACTGTTGCCAGCGATATTGAGCCGGTCACCTTTTCGCTCGTTTCGGCAAGCAGTGTTATTGGCATCACAGGCACGCTTACCGGCGAGGCTGTTCAGTTTGTGTTTAACACAGCAACAGCAACAGCAGACGTTTCTGCAGCCATTAGCGCCGGTCGCGTGACATTCAACTCTGGTGCCGCCGCCGCTGTGCTTGCGGGCACTGCCAGTCCCCGAGCTATCTTTTCAAGCGCCTTTGGGGCGTTTATCACGGCAAACAGCTTCGCGGTCATCAACGTGCCCAAGCTTGGACCCAAGGTGGATGCAATCGCGCAGCGTTACAGCCGACGAGTGCTTCCAACAGGCGAGTTGAGGGACACGCTTGGGAATGAGTTTCAGAACATCGAGCGTACTATTTCGTCTGTGACTGAGCTTACAATCTTGACTGCCGACGCAGAACCAGAACTCAAAAGACGCGGCATGGTGCGCTATGCTGTGACGCCGTGGGACCCGTTATCTAATGGCACAACCGGACTTGTTGTTTACGACGGCAACACATGGTCCGCAGTCTGACTAGGTTACCCGTGATCGAGCGCAACGGTTTATACACGGTCACCCTTGAGCAGGCGCATGGCCTTACCTTTATCCACTGCGATATACACACGCGCTGGGCAGCGTCGATCAAGCGAAAACTACAGTCTGACTTCAGTCAGCTACTTAAGCTGTCAGACAATCAAACATTCTATACTTTAAGTGCGTCCGACGATCACAAACATCACAAGTTCTTGAGTATCTTCGGCTTCACATATGCGGGCACAGTCCCTTGCGACGGCGGTCTACTGCGCCATCTTTTCAAAATACGGAGTAACACAAATGGGCATTGATCCCTTTACCGCACAACTGGGTGCGTCCGTCATTGGCGGCGTCCTCGGAAATCGAGGTGCTAAAAGAGGCGCAGCCGCTCAGGATCGTGCGACCGAGGCATCATTGGCAGGCTTTCGCCAGTATGAGCCTCACGTTAATGCAAATTTAGAGGGTGGACAGAATGCTTTAAACGACGTCCTCGCTGCAGGAAATTATGGTGGTCCGACCTACGCTGGTCCTAACGCATTCTCGACCAACACAGCCACGGCAATGGGTGGCGCAGGCGGCGCTATGATTAACCGTGGCGCTGGTATGATGGACCGCTACGCAGGCTTTGGCGACAACAGCCAAGGCATCTATGGTCAATACAACGCAATGGCTAACGACGCTCGTAACACAGACCGCCTTGCGGTAGCCCAGCAGTATGCTCTCGATAACTCGCAGCCAATGATAGACGCCGCCATGCGCGATGACCGTCGCAACTTGCAAGAGAACGTCCTGCCCTCAATCAATCAAAGTGCCAGCGCCTCGGGGAACACAGCGTCGAGCCGTGCCGGTGTCGCAGAGGCCATTGCAAATCGAGGTTACGATGACCGACGCGCCGATGTTACCGCTGGCATAAATGACGCCTTCACAGCCCGTAGTTTGGGACAACAGAATACGCAGTTCAACCAGACAGGCTCTGCGTTACAAGGGGCAGGATCAGCCAACAACGCTATCCGCTCCGCATATTCTGAAGGCCTTAATACTATGGGCGAAGGCGCGAATTTCGGAATGAATGCAGGCAACGTGTTGCAAGGCTACGACCAAGCTGCGATGGACGATTCCCGAGCGCGTTACGAGGGCAACCGCGATTTCGCATTGAACCAGCGCAAGGATTACATGGCGACGATGTTGGGCCGAGCGCCTAACAGTCCTAATGTGCAGGCCAATAACTTTGATCCGACGACGTCTGCTTTTAGCGGTGCCATGACCGGCTTTGGTTTTGCCAAGGACATGATGAAGCCTAACTATGCCGGTGGTTACAATGGCCGCGATATGAACGCCGTGGGCTATGGCTCTGGACGCCAATTTAAGTTTGGGGGAAAGTAATCAGATGGCTGCACTAGATAACTTCCGTATCAATGACCCAAACTTCCAAAACACTGCTGACGAACTTGCAAACCGTGCCTACTGGGAAGCAAGAGATAGAGGGCATGACCATTTTGACGCGTTGTACGCTATAGAAAAAGGGCCAATGGCCTTAAAAAGAGAACTTCTCTCGCTCACCGGCAGTCCAGACATGAAAGGCAAAATGAATGATTGGATACGAGATAAGAGAATAGCTTCAGATAACCCGACAGGCTACTCCTTTGTTAGAGGTCTGCTGCCCCCACCAGCGCAAGCTGCCCCTGCCCTTACTCCTTCACACCTCACTGGTCCTAAGATGGGCTCGGCTCCCCAGCCCGCTCTCACAGAGGCACAGAAACACGCCATCCTCACAGAGCCAGCGGTAAATATGCATTACGACGCCAATGGCAACCTTGTCCCTGCAAACACTGATTCAATCAATGCTTATCAAGGCGACATCGTTTCTGACAACACTGACGAAACTGGCGATTACACAGAAGAGGCGAAAAAAGAACTGTTTGGTCCCACTGCCAACGAAATAAGTGACAACCGCCGCAGTGGTATAATGATGAACCAAGACCCCGCCCGCTACGCTCCTGACGGCAGTGATCTGGATGATGGCATGGGCAATATTTACAGTTTAGAGGGAGGCGACAAAGACGATGTCTTCCAAAGCCTTGTAAAGCGTTTCCTCGATGAAGGATTTGGACGGGAAGAATCCATCGCAAAGGCTATCGAACAAATGGAGAAGCCTGCGCTTGAACTGTTTCAAGAAAACAGCGCGGCATTAGGCAATTTTATGATGGATAAGGTTGGTGGGGACGGTGATGTACCTATCGGTGAAAGAAACTATTGGCCGTATGTACCTTGGTCAGACACCAAATTAGGCCGATATTTCGAAGGCGAGGATACTACAAAGGCACGGGAAGCACTGCCGAGTATGAAAGACGCAGAACGTATGAAGCGAATCAATAACCCTCTCAGCGGTACGGGCGGGGCCCTGACCGACCCCAGCACTGACAACGGAAAAGCCGCCCTCACTGTTACGGAACAACAACAACAACAACAGCTTGCCGCGCAAAAGCCCGCACAGTCAACCGTCAGATCCACGACCGGCGGCTACACAGGCAACGCCAGAGGCTCGGACCTCCCAGACATGCAGATTGGTGTCGGAGAGCGCCTGATGCGTATGGGGATGGCAGGCTTGGCAAACGCCTCGCAGGGGTCACTGGCGCAAATGTCCGCGATGACCGGCGCATACAATGATGTCAACCAAGCCAATCGCCAAGGCGCTATGGACACGTTCAAAATCGAAGAAGCTCGCAGGCAGGCACATGCTGATCGTGTTGCTAAAATAGCTGCGGCTAAGGCCAAGGGCTCTGGTGATTTGAGCAAAGTAAAAGATTACCAAGCCAAGAGCTTTGGGTTCTACAATCGAGGCGTTGATGCCGAGCGTATACTGAGCCAATTAGACGGGCAAGGTACTGAATTTTGGAAAACTGTAGGCTCAAAGGTGCCTCTTTTTGGCAATGCTCTGGTTGGCTCAGAATACCGCCAATACGACCAAGCACGCCGTAACTTCGTCAATGCGGTGCTGCGTCGTGAATCAGGCGCTGTTATTAGCGAAGAAGAGTTTGATAATGCCAATAAGCAATACTTCCCTCAATTTGGGGACGAAGAGTCTGAAATTCTCCAGAAACGCCAAAACCGCAGGACTACAATGCTCGGCATTCGCATCTCTGCTGGCGATACAATGCAATACACTAGTGATTACCCCACTAGTGGTCTTGTTACCCAGATTGGCAACATGAAAATTACGACTAAATAGGACTTCCCTTACATGGCTAATTTCGAAGTTGAACTGCCCGATGGGCGCAAGTTCACCGTAGAGGGTGCGGCAAGCGCACAGGCTGCAGCCGAGGGCATACAGCAGATGCTGGCACAGCAAAGCGGGCAACAAGGCGGGCAACAAGGCGGACAACAGCAGCCCGCAGCCGCCCAGCCTGAGCAGCCTGAGCGTTACGTTGACCCTAACGCAAGCCGAGGCATGTATGCAGTAGACCGTACACAGGAACTTGTAGGCAATGCTATTGAAGGTACTGGTAATTTCATTAAGCAGGCGGTCCCCACTGTTGGCGGTCCTATGGCTGAGTATGGCCGATCTGTTGCAGAAGAGAACGCGGCAGACATTGCCCGTCGTGGTTACCAGTCAACTTACAAAGGCAACGTCTCAGATCAGTCCTTAGACACTATCCTTCCTTTTGTTGCTGAGAAAATGATTGAGCACTCTATCCCAACGCTGACCACTTACGGTGGTTATGGTGCTGCCGCTGTAGCGGGTGCTCTTGGATCAGTCCCTCTTGCGACGTTTTTCGCCACTGGTGCCACTATTGGAACTCTTCTTTATGGTATTGGTGAGACCACCGACGAGCTAAAATCTAAAGTTAGCAAAGACGATTATAACGCCAACGCTGCTGTCATAGGCGGCACACTTGTGGCGATGCTGGACAGAGTAGGTGCAACTAAAGCACTCGGCATAAACAAATCAAAACTCATGTCGATGTCTTTAACAGAGGTTACTGACGCGCTTAAAAAAGCCGGTAAAGGCAACATCTTGAAAAAGATTGCGCGGGGCATGGCTATCGAGGGCGTGACCGAGGCGGCTCAAGAGAACGTCATTATGGGGACAGCGGCCACACAAGGGGCTGAGTACACATTCGATGAGATCCTTGATCGAAACCTTGATTCTGCAGTAATTGGTGCAGCAATGGGCGGTGGCATGACCTCTGTGTCCGAAGGAGTTGCCAAAACCGCCCGAGCTACTAAACAGCTATTCAGCGACAGCGGTGCTATGGAGGCACCGGAAAACCTTCCTGATATGACACAGCGGGCAGCGGGTGACTTTGCCCGCCGCCTTGAAACCATTTCCGGTGAAGGCGATCTGTTTGAGCGCAAGTTTAATCTCCAAGATCTTGACAAGATGTCCCAGACAGGGGCACGGGCCGCAATTGACGCCGCTCACAAAGATCTTGTCGGGCAGATTACAAAGTCTCAGAATGAGCTAAAATCGGAACTCAAATCGGACTACGAAAAAGACACGCTTGAAGTTTTGCTGGAAAAAGTCAAAGCGCAAGTTGGCCTGTCGATGGCTAAAAACAAAACAAAGTCTGTTGTCACTTTTGGCAATTTCAAGGCCTTGCAGGATCTTGTTGGTGGGTACACAGAGGGTCAAACTCTGATGAACCTGATCCGCGAAGCCCAGATAATGACAGACGTCCACAACAGCGGATATCAAGGTGATCTTTCCAAATTTACTGATATGTTCAGAGTATTTGGCAGTGAGATAGGCTACGACAAATCTGCCGTTGCTGTTGAAAGGGTTGTGCGGCCAATCGCTTCTTTTGCGGCTGGCTCACAGTTTTATTTCCTGCCAACTATCGCCCAGCAAGCCGTCGCCAGCATAGGTACTCGCCTTGACAAGGCCCGAGGCACCTACAGTAAAGTCGATAAGTTCGTACAAGAGAACAAGCAAAGCGTTGGACAGCCTGCCCCTCGACCTCCCAGTGTCCGAGAGCAGCGTTTACAGCAAGCACAGCAAGCCTCGTCAACACGCGCCGGTCTACAAGCGTACAATGATAAAAGAGACGGCGGCGACAATATCAACAGCCCAGTCGGAAAGATACTAGCAGGCACCGGCCTTAGCCCAGATGGCTTAAACAAGCTTCTCGATTACATTGAAACTGCGCCAGACATTACTCCCGACGTCATGGAATACGTTGACCAAACCCGCCGCAACTTGGCTGGTGAAGGTAACAATATTGACGACATTTCGCCTTGGATTCAAGCTATCAACGGCACTTTAAATCAAAACGAAAAGCTTGACGCCTTACGCGAAGATCAGCCTGATAATCCACTTGCACAACGAGCCCGCAGACGCGCAGGCTTCGGACCCTCTGCATCTCAGTCATCAGCAGGCACCGCCCAACAGCAGCAGCAGCAGACACAGGGCCGCAGTCCAGCCGTGCAGTCAGGGATAGACAGCAATCGGGCCCTGCTAGAGAGACTGCGCCAAGGCCTCGCTGCAAACACCAGCCTAACCCCTGCCGAGCGCGGGAGACTAGAGACTGCCTTTGATCAACTGGGGGACAACCTTGGCAGTGACCCCGCCGTTGCTGCTCTGGATGTCGTAAGCAAGCTTAAGTCAGACGGCATCAGCGAAAGCCTAATCAATCGGCACATCATGCCTTACGTCGAGCGTGTGTTAAGACAGCAGGGCATTACCGGCACAGATCTGGCGTTCGATCAAGATTTCGCCCCCGTTCCTCAGAACAACCCTAAGATGCAGAAGATCTTTGGCGTAGACGAACCCGCTGCCGGTGGTAACTACATCAATGTTGCAACAAAAGAAGATGCCACGGGTCAAACTTACAGCAGCGGTTCTATTTCCGTCACTAACAACAAGCGTAAGCTGACCACATCTGATGACCAATCAGCACCGGCTGATAAAGCGTTTGGCAACAAAGTTAAAATAAACCTATTTAAACAAAAGGCTGGTTGGAAGTGGGTTGATGTTGAAAACGGTCCAAAAACCATCGTTTCTACAGAGACCCGCAAAGACGGTAAAGCAAAGCACTTCTATTCTTTAAAAACCGACTCGCAGTCTCCTGTGACGCTGCAAACGTATCCAAACCAGCGCAGTGAGCCCCGATTGCGTCCCACAACGCACGGCGACGTTAACCTTGGCAAGCAAATCGGCTCAATCAGTGTTCGTGGTAAAATACACCCCGTATATGACACCATAACGGTTGCCCCACGTAACAACGATCTGGCGTTTGACGAGGACTTCGACGCATCTAAGCCTGCTCTTGCCGCAGAGACTAACCCGTTTAATTTAAGTCAAAATGACCTTGACGCTACTAATGTACGCATAGCCGCCACCGAAGCTGAATCTGCTGAGATGCGGGCAGACACGTTTAAGCCAAAGAAAAAGCGCACCTTGGTGGACGCAGCACAGTATCTACAAGACCGCTGGGAGAAAGCCACAGGCCGTACAACGCCTTTTGAAAACACTCCCGAGAATATAGACCGCCTAGCTGCAATGATGGCTACAGAGGCCTATATGGCGCTTCAGAAACCTAACAACGCTATCGGCTGGTATGACCGCAAGATCAAAGCGGCCAAAGCCATTATGTCCCTTATTGACCCGCGCATTACAGCAACCGCGCAGAATGAACACGCTTTTGATTTTGCTCTGGCAGTCACCAGTAACGGTGTCGCTGTTGAAATGAACTTCAAGTATGCCCATGAAGTGTTTAATCACTACATGAATACTGGCGAGATGCCTGCGAGTACATTCAACAAGGGCGGTGAACGCAATCAGGCAATGGTCGATGCGTTTGAGTTCTTCAATGCGTACCAAAACAGCGGTCGTAACTACCCACTTGAAACCTTCTTGTCTGATGAGTTCACGGTGCGGGATCTTAACGAGTTTGTTAGTGAGTTTAATACACAATACGGTACAAGCATCTCTGTTCCGTCCTCTGAGGCTATAGATGCGGTTGTCTACGGTTCGTTTATTTTCGGACCAAAGATCGGCCAAGGTTTCTACCAAAACATCCGAGGCAACTATGATCCGCTGACAATGGACATATGGTGGATGCGGATGTGGAACCGTTTCGTCGGGCGTCCGTTTGAAACGACAAAAGACGAAGGTCTTATGACCGAGCGCCGTCAGGACATCCACACCATGATGGTGGAGGCGTCAAAAGCTAAGGGCAGCACGTTAGAAAAGCGCATTATTGCCAAATCACTGAAAGACTTGGGTGAAACAAAGCGTGGCCTGCGCGGCGACAAAGTCCGCTTTGACCGTGTCATTGAGCGTATGCACCGTAACTACCAAAGCTATTTTGCAGCGCACAAGAAAAAGCATGGTGTAAACCACAAGAAGCCAAAGAACTACATCTTTACCAAAGCCAAGACGTATTACGAGAACACTGTTCCACAATTACAGGCCATGCCTGCTTCTGGTGAGCGGCCTTACATGCGCCAAGTAACAAAGGCAGCGATAGCTAAGTTGCGAGAAAAAGGCATCGACATCTCGACAGCCGACATGCAAGCACTTATGTGGTATCCAGAGAAACTGCTATTTAGAAAGCTGGGCGTTCAAAAGGGCCAAGGTTCTGACAACGACTATCAAGACGCCGCTGAGATATTAGCAAAAAGCAAGGGAATCACAGATGCCGAAATCCAAAGAGTTCTCCAAGCCCCACGCAGCGATGCAAACAGAAGAGACGCCTTCGATAGTGAGCCAGATACCCAAGGAGCATATGGGCGCGGCAATAGACAAGCTGATCGATATGGCAATAGCCAACAAGGCCAAGAGAGCTTCGACCAAGACCTCGCCCAACAAGGGAATACTGGAGTCCTAGCGACCCCTCCTGCACAGCCGCCACAACAGCAATCCCCTTTCAACATGAAGTCGCTGGTCAACAAGATGCTCGGCAGGCAACCGCCAACACCTGAGCAAGTAAAAGCACAGTTACCCGAAGTTCGCGCCCTATTTGAGATCGGCAAGAAGGGTTCGAAGTACGAGAAAGGCATCCAGAACCTTGACGATGCTCTGGTACTCGCAGACGCGCTTGGGCTGACTGTACGCATGTTTGACGTTCAGCAGGATATGATGGACGCTGTTGGTGTAGGAAACCGTGTTCGCGGTGTGTTTAGGTCCTCAACAAAAGAAGTCTTTGGGCTCAAAGCAGGCACACCTTCAGATACGCTCGGAACCATCACAGATCTTGAAGCTTTGACCACAATGCTACACGAAATCGGACACGGTATGGCGGCTGGCGTTGGTCCAACTGAGCAGTCAACATTGCTTCAGCTTGATAACGACATGAACAGCGATGCTACTATGGTTTTAAACTCGGCGCTTACCCCCGAAAACCAACGAAGCAACAGAGAGTATGCACTCAGCGGATCATTTGAAGCGGCTATGTTTCCTCACCTGTCGATTGATTACACAGGCAGAGGCAGTAAAATACAGCAAGAAATCATTAACCTCCAAGAGAATATCGAGGTTTACTTAGACAAGAACATCAGCGAGACGCGGAAGGTTCGTAAAATCTTACAAGTCAAAGAAAACGCTGTTAGAGACGGCAGCGGTTTGGCTCGTCTAGAGTTCATCCGTCACCTCCAATATGTGCGCGGCAATCGTGAGTTTGCGGTCGATCCTCTGTGGGTCTACATGGCAAATCCAAAGCTTGCACGGGCTGTGATGCCAATGACAACGGCTCTGATCAAAAAGCACTTCAAAGATGCACAGTCCACAGACATCCAGTTCTTTGCTCACCCCCTCGCAGTCTCTCTCGCCGTGGTAGCCATGATGCTCAACGGTCGCGCCGAGGAGGAAGAGGAAGAACGCCAGCAAATGCCTGCCGGTGCTTTGTCACCTCAAGCCGGTGCGCTGTCACAACAGCAAGCCGCATAATTCAGAAAAGGAGCAGTCATGCCAAATGGCAAAGGTACTTACGGCAATAAAAAAGGCCGTCCACCAAAGAAGTAAAACTAAGCTAACAAGGAGAGCACTCTATGCGTATCACAGCACTCGATTTTGTGGACATCCTCAAGCAGCTAGAGTGGCTGCGCGGGACATCCCTGTCAGGCCCAGACAAGCTTGCGCTTTACAAAGAGATGGAGGCTTCACTGCCACCGGATCAGCTATGCGGAGCGGCACAGCAATCTTTAAGGATCGTCAGACAGGAGCTTGAACATGGTCGCGCCAAAGAAACCCCGAGCGCGGGTGAAAAAAGAGCTAAAAAGCCCACTGAAAAGCACCCCGAAACAGAACCACTACTTCAGCAATCTGATGAAAACGCCAGAAGGCCGCGCCCTAAGAAAGCAGTGGTCAAACAAGCCAAAGCGTAACGCAGGCAGGCCAGTCGGTGTAGTCGATGGCTACACTGCAGAACAGCTAGTGCCAATCCGCGCTAAAGCGGCGAAAGAAGCAGAGAGAATAGTGGAGATTATGACTGAGCAATTCGACGTGGATGACTATGGGAAAGAGGCATTGAAGGCTGCAGTAGCCATCATGCGTGAGCCCGCCCAGAACCGCGACAAGCTGACGGCTGCACGGCTGGTCCTAGACTTCACCAGATCAAAGCCAGCGGCGTCGGTCGAGGTCACGGTCGGCAAAGCTGAGAGCTTTCTATCATCTCTGCTGATCGAGCACGACGGGCCGCAGGACGAGCAGCTTCAGTTAACAGAGAGCACAGATGACATTAGATCCCAAACTGGTAGCAGTGAGGAAACGCCTGCTAAACAGCTTTAGCTTTTACGCCCAGAGCGCACTAAAGATCCGCACCAAGGCGGGCGAGATTGCACCACTTAAACTGAACAACGCTCAGACCATCTTAAACGACGCTGTCGAGGCACAGCTAGCCAGCGAGGGCAAAGTCAGGATCATCATCCTCAAAGCTCGGCAGCAAGGGTTGTCAACGTATACTGGTGGCTACCTTTACTTCTCCGTCAGTCAGCGCAAGGCCAGCAAAGCAATGGTCATCACGCACCACTCTGACTCGACCAGAGCCCTCTTCGATATGACCAAGCGTTACCACAGCAACTGCCCAGAGATACTGAAGCCCCACGCTAAATACTCGTCACGCCGCGAACTGAGCTTCGACGTGCTCGACAGCAGCTTTGTTGTCGCTACAGCGGGCGGTGAGAGCATTGGTCGGGGTGAGACCTTGACCCATGTACACGCATCTGAGTTGGCCTTCTGGCAGAAAAGTACAGCCCTTGAGAACTGGAATGGTCTTACGCAAGCTGTGCCAAACACAGCAGGCACGGCTATCTTTGTTGAGAGCACAGCCAATGGTATCAGTGGCATCTTTTATGACCTGTGGAAGGGTGCTGTTGATGGTACTAATGGTTACGTGCCGGTGTTTATCCCGTGGTTCGCAGACCCTGATTATCGTGAGCCCGTACCTGATCACTTTGAGCGTACTCCCGACGAGATTGACTTAGCCACCGAGTATGACCTCGATGACGGACAGCTTATGTTTCGCCGTCGCAAGATAGCGCAGAACGGCCTCGATCTTTGGAACCAAGAATATCCAAGCTTCCCAGATCAAGCGTTCCTGACAACTGGTCGCCCCGTCTTCAACCCAGACAAGCTTCTGTCTCGTTTGTCTGACACCGAAGAGCTCCAGCAACGGCTGGCGCTAGAGGGTGGCGAATGGCTCGACAACGCTCGGGGAGAGCTGTCGGTCTACCGGCCACACGTTGACGGCGAACAGTACGTTATCGGGGCCGACGTCAGTATGGGCGTGAGAGGCGGTGACTACTCCTGCGCTCAGGTGCTCGACAGCAAGAAACGTCAGGTCGCTGTGTGGAGGTCTCACGTTCACCCAGATTACTTCGCTACCGTGCTCTATGCTCTGGGCGAGTATTACAACGAGGCTTTGATCATCGTCGAGAATAACTCTCACGGTATTCTGACTTGTACTCGGCTCGGCAAAGACATGAACTACCCCAACTTTTACACCGAGACACAGATCGACAAGCTTACGGATCGTGAGACCACCAAGCTCGGGTTCACAACGACGTCCAAGACCAAGCCCCTGATCATCGATCAACTTAGGGCCGCGCACCGCGACGATGAGCTTGAGCTAAACTGCAAGGTCACCATAAGAGAAATGCTGACTTACGTGGCGACGGAGACCGGCGCTATGGAGGCTGAGTCTGGCTGCTTTGATGATTGCGTAATGGCCCTTGCCCTAGCGAACCACGTCCATGAGGGCGCTTGGGAGCCCATAGAATCGACTGATAACTACTACATAGAAATGGTATGAAATGAAAACCAAAGATTATAAGAAGCTGGATGACGAAGGCATCGTGGTCATCCTCGACGCCAACATTCGCCGCAGCGTTGGTTACTATGACAGCCAGATCAGTCGTGAGCGTAAGAAGGCCGTGGACTACTACAACGCCACCTTGCCCAAGAAAGCCCATGACGGCAACTCTTCATACGTCTCGATGGATGTCTACGATGCTGTGGAGAGCATGAAAGCACAGCTACTTGAGACCTTTGCCGCCGGTAACAAAACCGTGCGCTTTAGCCCGCAGAATGGCGATGACGTACAGATGGCCGAGGTCTGCACAGAGTACACCGACTACGTGGCGCATCGTCAGAACGACCTGTATAAAGTAATGTCAGATGCCATCCACGACGGCCTCATTGCCCGCGCAGGCATTGTGCGTGTGTATTGGAAAGAGCAGACCGAGAGCCACTTAGAATACGTCGAGGACCTCACAGAAGATGAGCTTGACGCCGTGCTTGCGGAGGAAAACACAGAGATCGAAGAGATCGAAGAAAGTCTTGGGTTCTACAGCGGTGACATCCGCGTGACGCAGGATACCTCTCAAGTTGTCATCGAGAACGTGGCCCCCGAAGAGTTCTTGATTGAGCCACAGGCCAAAGGCGACCTCGATGACGTGCTGTTCTGTGCCCACAGATCCACGAAGACCATCACCGAGCTTCGGCAGATGGGCTACGACGAGGCTAAAATAGATGCCATCGGGGACCACGAAGACACTGAGATGGAAACAGACGGAGAGCTTCTAGCACGGCATGAAGAGGTAGGCTCAGATCGAGGTTTCGGTGCTGCTGGGTACCAAGACCAAGTCCGCGCCGTCACATGTTACGAATGCTTTATGATGCTCGATGTGGAGGCTACCGGCGAGGCTGAACTTTACCGCTTGGTCAAAGCTGGCAATGTCCTCCTTGAGAAAGAAAAGGTCAACCGCAAGCCTTTCGTTGTCTTCACCCCGCTGCCAATTCCACACAGCTTCTGGGGCAACAACTTTGCCTCCAAAGTAGTGCCTATCCAGAACGCCCGCACGGTGCTCACAAGGTCGATCCTTGACCATGCGATGATCACGAACAACCCGAGATATGTCGTGACTAAGGGCGGCGTAACTAATCCTCGCGAGATCATCGAGGGCCGTGTCGGTGGTATCATCAATGTCACCAGACCCGATGCCATCGTTCCTATGCAGCAAGCGCCTCTGAACCCGTTTATCTTCAATACGATCAAGATGTTAGACGAGGACAAAGAGGACACCACGGGCGTTAGCAGGCTGTCACAAGGCACAAACAAAGACGCAGTCTCTAAGCAGAACTCAGCGGCTATGGTTGAACAATTGGCAACAATGAGCCAGCAACGTCAGAAGATTATCGCCCGAAACTTCGCAAACAACTTCCTGCGGCCCCTGTATCAGCTTGTGTACCAACTCTGCGTCGAAAATGAGACTGACGAGAAGGTTCTGGAGCTAGCCGGTGACTACGTGGAGATCAGCCCAGCGCAATGGGCCTCAAAGCGCGATGTAACCGTCGAAATGCACTTGGGATATGGCGAACAAGAGCAAGAGGCACAGAAGTACTTGGCCTTGCACGGCTTGATGTCTCAGGACCCTACCCTGTCTGCTATGTACCAAGCGCCCAACCAGTACAAACTCATGTCGCACGTCATGGAGAACAGCGGCATCAAGAACGTCGCCGATTACCTGACGCCACCAGATCAGATACCGCCGCCAGAGCCCGACCCGATGCAAGAAATGCAGATGCAAATGCAGCAACAGCAGATGCAGATCCAAGAACGTCAGACCGCTTTGGCTGAGGCCAAGCAGCAAATGGACGCGCAGATGGCTCAGATGAAAATACAACTAGACCAGATGAAAGCACAGCAATCGTTTGCCATGCAGAGCGACGATCTGGACCTCAAAGAGAGCCAGCTAGATCATAAGGTTATGGTCGATACGGAAGAACTAGAGCTTGCGAAGAAAGCTGACGATCTGAGGGCAATCGCCTCGCCAACAGGCTAATAAACACACCACCCCCAAGGAGAGCACACTATGACCGAAGAAGAACTTGTCACACAAGGTGACGAGGCAGAGCAGCTATTAGCAAGCCCTGCATTCAATGCCTGCGTCAACACGTTGGTCGAAGGGACGTTCACTACCTACGTCAACTCCGACCCCGATGACAGCGCAGGACGAGAGCTAAACTACCGCCACTATCGCTCCTTAGTTGACGTGGCAAACACACTTAAACAGTGGGTGTCGATCCGCGATGAAATCAACGACCGCACCATAGACGACAGCCGTCGAGAGGACGAGTAGCACCATGGATAATAACAACGTGCAATTAAACGAAGATTCTCAACCACGCAGCCTCGATGCCGATGACGCTGCGGACGCCATTCTTAGTCGCTGGGAGGACGCGGAAACGCTATCCGAAGAGGATGAAGAGGCAACGGACGACCCTCAACAAGAAGACGAAGATGAGACACTAGAGGATACGTCTGACAGAGATCAGGATGACGAGACCGAGCAGACCGACGAAGAGGACGACGAGGACCCCGACGAAAGCGAAGAACCCGAGACGGATGAAGAAGACGAAGTAGA
>OBMK010000890.1_pt1 | contig 27326 bp, 21 predicted proteins | sample 1539081 | NCBI WGS metagenome assembly OBMK01 (sample SAMEA3355528, study PRJEB22509) | marine metagenome | biome: marine; feature: river plume; material: water | place: USA | collected 2010-08-07 | depth 0.5 m | reverse complement strand
GTGATGCGCGTCATCTTGCCGTTGCCCACTCCGAACACCGTGCACAACTGGTTGTTGGTGATTTGCCAATCGTCGCGATGGCTAAGGAGATAAACGAGAACGCCTAGAGATTCGGGGGATATTTGGTCTGATCTGAGGTCGCTGGCGCTGGTGCCGCCGCGAAGTAGGAGGTTTGGAATTCTGGTGTAATTATCTGTCTTAAAATTTGCCGGTCTAAAAATCACTCAAACAACTCCGTGTAGGTAAAACCCTTAATCCTTCTAAGGAAAAACATTGTTACCGCGAAATTATTATAACGCAAGTAAGTATTTAAAAATAATTTGTCAATGTAATTTAAAGGTTTTTTTTTAAAGCATACAAGTATATTAAATAATTCAGAAGTAGAATAAAGCAAGGTTATTTCCGTTTATCGGTTGCATTATTTCTTCAGGTGTGCAATAAGGCATGCCAGGGAGAAAGTTCATGGCTGACGAAAAAAAGAGAAGAGCGGAGTTATTCGCTGCGGCGCTTGATGCAAAGAAGGTGCCGCGATGGGGAAGAGGAGCAAGCATTGTCAAGAAGGTGGCATGCAGTCCAGCGTCCGCGCAAGCGTGGATAAGGGGCAGTCTTCCGCACGACGCAGAACGCTTAGTTGAGTTGTGCGACACTTACGACATTGATCTGTACGAGTGGGTCACCTTAAAATCTAGAAAGAACCCTGAAGTCTCACAAGCAAATTCAGATGTCATGATCGAAGCTATTTGCTATGTGAAAGAGTTTGAAGAAAAAAGCGGCTTCACTTTTACCCCAACTCAGTTCGCAAAGCTTCTCGTTATGTATCTAGATGAAAGCAAAAGAGAAAGCATTGGCGACATCATCGACCTGTTGGTCACAAAGTAACCAACTAAACTAACGTTTATTTTCCTCTCCCAATATCGAACTAATCTTGAAGCTGACGCGTTTATTTTATAATTTATTGTATAAATAAAACCAAGGATGTGTCAGTGACCCAAGTGCCAAAGTTTAGACCCCGCCCCAGCATTACAGATCGAGCCTTAATAAATCTCATTTTAAAATCGCCAGAACTAACGAGAGCTTTCGGAGCAAAATCAATGCTCGCGTGGGATTTCATAGAAAAAGAATCTGATGATCCTTCCTCGAAAATATCCGCGCCACCAGTTCTGACCTTGAAATAGCGATAAACGTTTCTACAGGTATTAAAATAATCTGAGCAGGTTGTGTTGAATCTGCATAGACTGTAATATATCTCCTGAATTAATGGAGATGTACTTATGGATATGCCTTCCCGCGCCCACATCTGGGCAACACTTACAAAAATTGATGTAGCTGAATTTTGCACTGAGACAGAAGTTCTTGGCGATCAGGTGCTGACCTACCTCCCTTGGATGAAAGCCCACTCGATCATGATGGACGTGTTCCCTGAATACCGATGGGAGTTCACTGAAGATCACAGCGGTCGTGAGTGTCATTACTTTGACGATGGCAGTGCAGAAGTTCGCTGTCGCATGACAATTGGCGAACACACAAACATCACCTATTTGCCCGTGCATCGTTCAGGCAAAGCAATTCAATCCCCCAGTGCGACAGATATCAACACTGCCAAGCAGCGGTGTCGCGTGAAGGCGATGGGTGAATTTGGTTTGGGCTATACAATGTGGTTGAAGTCGCAGATCACAGAGCAACCTGCCGCTAACGACTCCGCAGATGTTTCTGATCCTGAACAAAGCAAATCTCCAGAAACAAAAGCAAAAGAAGATGATGAAAAAATCTTATGGGTTTGGCGAACGTGCAAAGTTAGCGACGCGAAAACTCTTAGTGCTGCACGAAAGAAATACGACAAAGTTAAGATCGAACTCGCAAAGCGAGGTCTAGAGGACGATGGGGAAAATTGGAAGTTGCTTTGCAACAAGCGTGGCTGGAGGACTGAGAAATGAGTTTAGCTGTCCAAGGGTCACCGGAGTGGCACATTGCACGAGCAGGCAAGATCAAAGCATCTGTTTGTGGGGCGTTAGAGGGAAAGCATGCCTATACGAAACCTGAAGACTTGGTTCGCCAAGAGGTCAGAGCGTTGGCTGGCGCTGAGTCAGAGTTCGTAATGAGCGCTGCCGTCGCTCATGGCAACAAAATGGAGGATCACGCCCGTAAAGTTCTAGAAGGTATACAAGGTTACACTGTCGAGGAAACAGGTCTAGTCGTTCATAGAGAGTATGAGTTCCTCGCGGCAAGCCCTGATGGCTTGGTTGGCATCGATGGGTCTATCGAGATTAAATGCCCGTATCCGCTGTTCACTAAATCGCCTTACTCTGTATATCAGCCAAACAGAGCAATGTACTTGATGCAGGTGTACATGGTGATGGAAGTCTTGGACGCTGATTGGTGCGATTTTTTTTGTTACCTCGCAAAAAACGAAAAGGCAGAACCACAATACACATTGGAGCGGGTCGAACGTAAACAAGACTTCCTGACAGAAAACCTGAGTCGCAAGTATCTACCGCAGCCAGCGAAGGGGACCATAAGCAGGCTGGACCTTTATCACTGCTGGTACAAGTGGATACAAGAGCAGCATAGAGATGAAGTCACACGGGCTGTTCATATCAACCCAATTAAGAGCGATGAGCCAGAAGTCATCAAGCATGACGAGGAACTCAATCGCCTGACTGCGATGCAAGACAGAATCGCAGACATCAAGTCTAGAATCGGTGACGATTTAGAGGCTCTCGACGTGCTAGGTAAGACCAGCGAGTCGCTGAAAAAAGATATCGCCACACGTTATGAAGGCTCTGTCAGTAACGGCAGAACTACCGTGAAGGTGATCATGAAGAACCCAGCAATCGACTACCGAAAAGCATTTGAGTTTCTTGGCGGCGAAGATGAGGTGCTAAATAAGGATGAGTCTATCGATTCATTCCGACGAACCACGGGCGCAATGCAGGTCCAAATACAACACGGAGATGTGTGATGAGTAATTTTACTGTTAATGCCGGAAATGGTCGGCTGTACAAATTAACACCAGACAAAAAGCAAAATGAGTTAGACCGCTTAAAAAAGTTGCGGGAAGGAGGTCAAGCGTGGGCGACAGACGACAAGGCTCATGATTACGATGGGTTTCTCCAGATCGGTCAAAACTTTATTGACTGGTTACAAGAAGGTTTGAACCAATCAAGCGATGATTTGATGAGAATGAACTGGAAAGGCAAGGTAGAAAAGACTGACAACGGTGCCGTGCTTCAAATAAAAGATGCGTGGATCGGTAACGGCATGATGGACCTGAAGAAATTCACGGAGTCTGGTGGCAAAGTGTCTGGCGGTAAACCCAAGTCTGATCCGAAGCCTGCGCCATCGTCTGACGATGACTTCCTCGATGATGATGAAATTCCGTTTTAGGATTTAAAACATGCCGCTAAGAATTACCAGACCTGCTGGCTCCGTCTTTTACGGCGGGGAAAACTTAGATTCACAAAACCTGGAAGCCACGTTCGATCATCGCGTGTGGGTGCGAGGAGTTGTGGATCAGGCTGGAAGGCATGAGGCTCACCTCAACATTCACACAAGCCGCGAGGGTCATCGTGAACACATCCTCAAGGCGGGTGATGAAGGTCTCAAGCTGACAGATGATGTGTTTGTCGAGATGACTGGCATCCAGCCACATTACACCAAACCAAAACTCCGATGCCCCGAATGCGGTCGAGCCGGTGATGAGACTGCGAAGTCCTTCATGCTGCCCCAAGCTTCATTAATCGTGGGCGCTCCCCGCAAATATCAAATAGTGCGCGACGACGCAAGGAAGAAAAAATGAGTGAACAGCCCCAAGTAATTAATATCGATAACGTGCCCTACCTTGTCGATGACATCAGCGATACCTGCAAGCAGATGCTGAATACCGCACAGCAAACCAACGCTGGTATCGATTTGCTCGCAGCACTGCTGAACGCTGCCCAAAAGGGCGCGGAGCTGAATATGAAGGAAGCCGTCAAGCTGCTGCCTGACCCCTATGCAGCGGACGAAGAGTCCACAGAGACTCACTAGTTTCCTCCTAGAGGGGTGGGCGCACCTCCTCGCGTCCTTTTTGGCAAGCGTTGCTCCACTTGTCCCTCGCTGACGGAGCTTTAGATTAGAGACGACTGGTGTTAATCTGACACTGCTGTCGGTCTCTTCATCTTAATTAATGGAGAAACTTATGGATAATTTCGTGAGCTATAGAGAAGTGGCGGAAGAATATCTTGCTGCGCCAACAAAGCGTACCGGTAAGAGAAAGCAAAAGTACACTATCGACATAGTGAAAGAGTTAATTGAAAGATGGGGTGACCTGTCGATCAAGGAGTTTGAGAAAAAATATCTTTTGACCAAGTTGTTTGGCGAGCTGTCCCGACGAACCAATCGTTGGACCGGCGAACCAGTGACAAACGGCTTCATCAATAATTACAGAACCTACGCTCGCGCTGTTTTAGTTTATGCGAGAGATGAGCTGGAAGTCATTGATCGAGTGCCTAAGTTTGAGAACTTGAAAGAAGAGCAGCGGGAAATGTATTTAACGCCGATTCAATGTCGTGAGTTGATGCGATGGCTGGATGAACTGCGAGCTGACATGGTTGAGTTTGCCTTGTGTTGCGGACAACGCAACAAGACTGTCAGGTTGCTCAAATGGTCAGCCATATCGCCAGACTTCACGGTGATGCATTTGGCGGCGAAGGATGCAAAGAACGGAATCACAACTTCGTTCCCCATGAACAAAGACGCACAAAGAATTTTGCGCCGTCGATGGGATCGTAAGGATTATTTGGAGGAGAGGTATCCGTACCTGCTGAAGGATAATCCACGAGGGATCGAGTATGTATTCGTTCAGGAGCATCGAAGTGTGCGGAGCAATGGCAAGCCGTTTAGTAAAACTGCACTGTGCAATCCGACTTGGAGAGCTGCGGTGAAGAATGCGGGACTGCCGAAAGGTGTAGTGTTTCACACTCTTCGACACACGTTTGCGAGTTGGCACATTATGTCGGGAACAGGTGAGCGCACCTTAATGGACTTGGGTGGATGGACTTCGCCAAAGTCAATGTTGCGATACACGCATCTTAATCACCAACATAAAGCTAAAGCTGCGAGCGCGTTGGAGGGAATGATTACACGCAAGTGAACGGATCAGAGATAGTTTCTTTTCCGTACACTGTAAGGGCATACAGTGTAATCAAATAAGGTTAGAATGTAGTCTTTGGCTAAAAACGTAAGCCATTGATATTAAAAGATAAAACGGGAGTTTTCTTGGTAACGATTGAAGTCTTCACAGATTTTATATGACCCTGATTAACTTAGTTGAATCTTTTTAAATCAATGACTTACAAAACGGGACCGACAGCAAAGTTCCAGTTGAGAGATTACATCTTGCCTACCCTTGCTCATGATTACTTTTTGAATATGAGCATCAGTGTTCCAAGGATCAGCCCAAAACTAATGACGGCGGCAGTCATTGCTACGCCCATCGTTTTTAAGAATGCGATGTTCTCTCGCCGCGCTTTTTTCTTTCGAATGATTTGCTTTTCATGTTCCAGTCGCGACTCTTCAACCCTGTTCATAATCTCTTTATAGTCTGCGCCAAGCCCAGCCATGAGCATCTGATCTTTTAGACCTTGCTGAAAATGTGTCAAACGCCGTTTGGCTAGCTGGAGTTGCATCGAGTCTGCCACACTGAGTTTACCAACATGTTTTTTTTCAACATCTTGCACCGCCTCGTTAGCTTTTGCATAGCGACCCATCACGCCAGCCAGATCACTAGCATGACCTCCAGACTCTTTCATCGTGCTGATAGCGTCATTCAATCCTTTGACAACGCTGATGACTGTAGCTATTTCTGCAATCATTCTATCTGATCACCACCTGTGTGTTATCTACCCACCGCAGGCGACAAGTGCAATTGATCGAGTCGTAATAGCTCTGATCTTTCGACAGTTCTTGACAGGTATAGCGACACTTCTGCTTCTGATAAAAGTACAGGGTCTTGCTCTCATCAATGTCACCATTGATAAAGAACAGTAAAGCGAATGCCATTGTCATTTGGCGAGTAGCGCCTGAACTAACGCTTGAATTTGCTCGTTGGTTTTCTCTTGAATCTTCTCTTGTCGAGCCAGAGATTCAACGATTGCGTCAACCTTTGTTGATGTGACAGCCTGTGCCTGTCCATTTTCTTGCGCCTTTCTAGCAGTCTCCGTGACGATGTTCTCAATGCGCTTTACTTCCTGAGTCGTGGATTCGGCATTTGCTGTTGCAGCGCCATAACTGATGGCTCCCACAAATAGAGAAACAACCAGCGGGATTGCCCATGTCGGGATTACTATTCCTTTGTCATTCATGCTAATTACCTCTGGTTAATTCTTAATGCCTTTCTCTGCCTTCCTGTACGCTTTGTTGTAGATATCAAAGATCGCGTTCTCGTTATCCAGCAACTCCTTGAGCAGCTCCTTGCGCCGTTCATCAGGGATGTTTTGCTTCTCTACAATCTTTCGAGTTTTGGAGATGTTTTTTAGGTCTCTGTTTGCCATTGCGTACAAGCTGTTGTTTCTGCGTCCGCCTCGAAGGTTTTCGAGTACAGGAATAAAAGATTCATACTTGGTTCGTAGAGCTTGTAACTCCTCTACATTCGACGCTTCTTTTATCCTCGCCATAATCTTTTCGCTTTCATCGATGTTGGCATAGAACTCAAATCTGTCTTTGTATTCAGATGGACTCTCAAAGAAAGTGCCGACAACAGGCAGGTCTTGTTTCCTGAATTCTTCATCAGACATCATTCTTGCCGCTACGTCAGAAGACTGGCTCACGAACTTGCCTACACCTCCCAAGAAGTACTCATAGGTGTATTTGATCTTGTCGGGATTGAGCGACACAAAACCAGGTTCATACTTATCCCCACCTGTAGCATCGTTGAGAAACTCGGTAGCCGCAGTGAACGCTTTGGGGCTTGATCGTCTAGAGTTGTAAGCGTTGGACCGCTCAACTGTAAACGGGTTTTGCTCGATGTAAATCGGGCTATTGAAAAAGTTTTTGTTCGCCAAAAAATCCATTTCCAACTCAAGCAAATCCGGAGCAAAGCCTCGCAGCTTTTCTTCCCAATTATCACCGCTAGCCGGAGCAATCGGAACGAAGTTAAGCAGGAAGTTTTCCCACAGGTACAACGCTGACTCCTCTGCGGTGTTGATCTCAAAAGCCAGTTCGGCACCCAGCCTGCCTATGTTGGTAAAAAAGTTGTAACCATATGAGGCAGGCAGCGCGAATCCCTCATCACTGTTATACATAAACAATAACGCTCTATTCTTCGCATGTTCCGGAAGGTCTGCATACTTCTTCTCTTCGTCATCGTCATCGTCAGACGTGATGATGTTGATAGCTGCTAATGTTCCACCTAAGGCAACGAGACCCGCCGCTGTCTTCTGCGCTGTTGTGACCTTGCCCGTGTCGCTGCTCAATGCTTGAACTATATTAACGTTGCCCTGTACAGCCGCATTGAAGAACAGGTAACCCGCATTCACGACTGCTGTATTCTCACCCTTACGGTTAAAGTTGACGGTCAAATCTTTTGCCAAAGAAGCCGCCGTATCTCTTTCAGTGCCAGCCTTTCTAGCTTCGGTGTAAGCAGCCAATCGTATGGCGTTTTCCATCGTCGTGTTGAAGTCTTCCACCCAAGTGGCAATAGCTCTCAAAGCTTCCCTGGTGTAGCCTTTCTTTAGTTTGTTCTTTAGTATTCTTAACTGCTCGTCTTGGTCGCGTACAAGCATAATTCCCGTAGACGCACCGTCCTCCATAAACTCTGCGGCGTACTGGTCCAACGTGCCTTCTCTTACAGGCTTCCCCCTCATCACGCGATACATTGATCTCATAGAAGGCAGATAACTAGCTGCCATCTTGCCGATCAGATTCTCACCTTGAACTCTGCTGCCCAGCTTGTCCTTCGATGCGAGCGCATACATGAGTCCAGTCTGAACATCTCGCAAAGGGTTAACTAGTCCCCATGAAGGGTTGTAGTTAACATACATGTTGCGCCTGAACGTCTGAAATCTAGTCGCTAGAGTTAGCAGCTTGCTTACGTCATCGTTAGCTCTGCTTAACATGGGGACACTCATGTCTTGTAGCGCATGGTTTAGGCTGTCACTCTTAAATTCAATAAAGAAAGTCTGCCCCCCTTTCTTAACCTCAACATACTTAGGGTCACCGTTTGGTCTTGTATCCCTAGACATCTCATTAAGGTCTTGCATGGTCAGCTCATCGCTTTGTTTCGGCGGTCTGAACTTGTTGTTATATATCGTATATGAGTCGCTGTTACCCAGCTCGCTAAGAAGGTCTAGTAAAACTTGGGCGGTTTTATTTTTTTGCGCCCGAATAATTTTCATCTGAACGTCTTCAATCGCTGTGAACAAAGGGTTGACCGGCAACGTTTTCCTGCCTTTCGCCCTCATGCTCTCGCTACCTACGACGGAGAACCCTCTAGATGTATTATTCCTTGAGTAAGTATCACCGTCTTCGGCTGCGGCAAAACCTTTAAGTGGGACATAGAACTGATAATTTGCTTCCCAGTCCGACACTGTGTCCTCGTCTATCAAACCAGACTTGATCATGATGTCTCTCTGGTGCTGAAGCATTTCGTAGACCTTGTTAGCGATACGCTCCATATCTGCCTTGGTGCCTTCCTTCTCTGCAAGATTGAGGACGCTTGCCGCTTGATCGTAGGTCATGCCAGAGCCTGTATCTTGAAACGCCAACGGCATTGTTTTGTAGCTATTTAGCTTTTCCTTTTGAGTCGCTAAAGCTACGGAGTGATCAACGCCAGTGTCTGATAGCAGCCGCTCTATTTCTCTTTCGGTTCTGTCTATGTTTTTCTTTCTTTGTGCCCTGACCTTTGCGGCTATTGAGTCGTTGCGCTCTGCCGCATGTTTAGCTATCAGATATGTGCCAACAGCATCAGGGTCCGCCTTTAGCTCTGTAATTAAATCACCAAGCGGGTCCACATAATTATCGTGGAATGCATCAAGGTCATTCTGGACTTTGCCGTGAGACAGGTTCTCCTGATCTCTTGGTGATATGCTCGCAAGAAGTCTTCCTACCCCCAAGAAGTCTGCTGCTTGATCCTCGAAGTCTTCTAACGGCGCGTAACGATCAACCAACGACCTGTAGATTTTTTTGCCCTTGAGTCTTCTGGCGAGGTCTGACTGACCGTCTATTTCATCGTTGTAACTGAACTGGTTTGTTGAAGGGCTTCCATCATCAAGCGTGTTTGTTTCCTTGTTGATCTGCTTCTTCTTGATGTAGGAATAGTTTTCTACATCGTCAGGGACGGCATCCTTAACTAACACCAGATTACCTACCTGAATAACCTCACTGCCGCTGATGACAGGGGTTTGTGTTTCTAGATCGTAGAAGAACGTGTGACGCTCAGGGTTCATCGAGACCTGAGTCCAAGCCGGATCATCCATAGCGGCTATAAAATCTAGTCTGTTCTGCTCATGATCTGCCGCAACGTAATCACCCTCGATAGTCGCGATAGTATTTTTGTCGGCTCCCAATGCAATATTGGTTGCACCTTTTTGAGGGGATGCGAATAGAACATTCTTGAGACGCATTGTCGGGTAGTAGCCAAGACGAGTGGATGCTGCACCGGCAAATGGAGCGTCATCCTTTCTGGGTCTGGCTGCGTGGAGGGTAACAATATTGGCGCGTTCATCTTTCGTCAAACGTTTAGAATTGTACGCAGGGATGTCTAATCGGATTCCGTATCTTTTCCCGTTGATTAGAACATCAGCCATCCAGAACGTTTCTTTGCTTGGAGCGCCAGCCTTTTCTGTATTGGTCTTAGCCAGCGCGTTAACGTACTTAGAGTCAGCCTCTAGCGGGGCAACCATGTCTGGATGCATGGGCTTAACGTAACGACCTTCTTTTCTAAAGGTGTCGTTCAGTTCCGCAGCAGTTATTTTTCTATCGATCCTGTCCTGAACCGCTTGCTTTAGCTTTGGAGATATTCTTTCTTGTTCCGGACGGCGGGTTTCCCTGATAGACCGCATACCTTCTGCGTATGTGTCTACATAGTAACCAGTGTCTGTGGTGTAAGGACCGAAGTACTCAGGGTCCAAAGCCATGAACACAACGTCAGGTTCGCCTTTGTTATATCTTTCAAAGGTTTGCTTATCCCAATCAAAAGGCGCTTCTGCATCATCCCACTTGAGCCTAGATACAACTTTGAGTCCGATATCTTCATAGATGATTGGCAGTTGGGTATCAAAAGCATCAGCATAGACAGCGCCTTCTTCAACCGCTAAAGACCCTAATGCAAAAGTTACGTTCTTGTTTGTGCCATCGCTATACACAGAAACTATTGTGTCACCGTTCTCGATAGCAATACCGGCGGACCCGTCTTCGGTCATGAACATCTTCATCTTTTGATATTCAGACTCAGGATAAACGTATACGGCAGCGCCGAACTTGTTCGCATCCTTTCCAGCTTGAATCTTGCTGGCGAATAGTTTGGCATTGGTCTTGTTTGGAGCAAGCTCTATTACCGTGCCGTTGAAGGCATCAACAGAGGCTAGAGCGGATTTGGCGTTGGTCTCAAGCTCTCGCTTGGAGCCGGATACTTTCTGTCCTGCTACGAGTACTTGAGAATTTCTGCCAGTTCTTCGTCGGAAGCTTCTGGGTATACTTCCTTCATTCGTTCCACTCCCGCTATCAGATGGTCGGGCACTACGAAGCTCTTTGTAGACTCGCTTTCGTTGATCTCGTCTGGAGCCATTGGGGGAACTACTTGCAACAGTTCCTTCAGAACCGTATTCGTTCGGAGTCGCCTCTCTTTCTGCGTAAGACCGGACGAGTTCGTCGAGCTTTTGTCTGTTGACTTGTTCTGATTCATACCAAGGTGTTCCTTTGTTAAATTCTCTAACGGAGAATCCTTCGTCAACTATACCATTTTTTGGATTCTTGATCTCACTTTTAAAAGTGTTCCACTTATCTAAGCGAAACTTATGCATTACGCCTTTTGAGTCTGGGTAAACGTAGTATGGTTTTGCCTTGTCATCTCGCGCATATATTGCGCCATAGGCATAGGTATTCATCTTGCCTTCTGGAGCGCCCATGAAAGCATACGGAGATTTCTCTCCTTTGATGTCTCTCTCTAGACCCTTCATAGTAGGGTGAGCGACAACCTGACCTGAGTCTCGAACCCAACTTTCCCAGTGATACCTGCCTACTGACGCATCATTCGGACGACCAAGACGGGTATACAGTTCTTTGATTTTTGTCTTGAGCGCATTCTCCATTACCTCGTATCGAGCTGCGCCATGCAAGGCGCTGAACTCGTTGGCAATGTCTGAGTAAATGTTCTTGCCGTAACGCTCTGTATCCCACATGGAATTTAGCTGGATACGATCAAGAATGACTACGTCATCACGCCCAATCATCAACTGCACAAAAGAGAAAACCTTGTTGTCGATTCCGGAACCCTGAACCAGCGCTTGAAACTGCCGCCTGACTTCAAATGTAGGGATTGATCGGTCAGCCATAATGTCGTGCAATCGCTGAAGCTTTGAAACTCCATCGCCATCTAGCTCTGACATCTTCAGCATTAATGTGCCGAAGTCGTTAGCGTTTGATGTGCCGCTTCTACCAAACGATCCCTCTGGAATAGACTTCTGAACAGCGTCGCGCCAAATGGCAACGTCTTCATTGAAGGTTCTTTCCACCATGTGCTTTGGCTTTTGCTTGGTCTTGGGAACCTCAACCATGCGGGTAGCAGTCTTATCTGAAAAAGACCCCGTGAGCGCCTTTTGTATTAAGCCTGTAACAGCTTCGCTATTCGTTAGTAGGTCAACAAACCCAGCCTCCTGAGCGCTGGCGGTTAGCCTTCTAGACATCAGACCCCAGAGCAATAGCTTGCCCGTGGCTTCTGCATCAGCAGCACCGGACTCATATAGATCGCCCATTCTTTGCGCTGTTGCCAAACCTCTATTAGCCGCCTCCAATTGTTCCGGAGTCAACTTAGAGTGCCTTTCTGTCCACCCGTCCATGTCGTTGAATAGCTTTATTAGACCGTATGGAGGCGCGAGAGTTGTATTCGATCCGGTCAAGTCGCGCTCGAAGGATCGCCATGCTTCTGGACTAGACAGGGCATCAGGGTGCTTTGCTACTATCGCATCGACTCTGCCGAGGTGTTCGGTGGCGTTTGTTTTTGCCGTAATAGATTTGACTGGAAGAGATTTCTTCTCAGGTAGTTCGCCTTTAGACTCTTCAAGAAGGTACTCTGCACCCTTCTTAATAAAGTTAATTCTATCAAGCTCATCAAAATCATCGTCTGATAAGTCGTATATATCAGTCTGATCGTCTGGCTGTTCTAGGTTGGTCTGCTCTGGCGTTAAGTCAGATTCTTGTACTGCTGGTCGTTCACGTTGTCCAACTTCATCTTGGACCTGTCCCTCCACTGGGCTATCGGCTCGTTCGCTTCCAGTGCCTTCTTCGCCATCTCGTCCAACTGGGTCCGGCTGTAAGCTCTGGCTGCTTCCGGACTGTGGCGGTGCCCGAATTTCTCCTGATATGCCTTCAGGTTGGGAGGTGTCGGGACTCTCTTGATTTGGACTTTGTTCATCTGTGATCTCCTGCACTGGTGCAGTTTTTAGGTTGCTGTCTCTAATGCCCTTAATGTAATTATACGCCTGCGGAGCCAACTCTTGTAGCTGTTTAGGGTTGGAGTGGAACAGCGCACCCAACTGAGCAAAGACTTCTTGCCTGTAGTTTACATTTAAACCTTCGTTGCTCTTGCCTGCATCAGAGATGTCATCAGCCAGCTCATTGAAAGGGTAGTCAAATCTTTTGCCAAGCTCCGTACCATCATTCCAGTTGTCGTATAGCTCACGCATGACACTGCCCATACCGGCAGTAGGATCGTTTGCAGACTCATCGATTGTAATCCCCAGCCTGGAGTCCTTCTCGCTCAAGCTCATAGAGAAGTCAGCGGCATGGTAGACCTCGTGAGTCATGGTCCAAGCAAGCTCGCTCAGTTTGTCCTGATCAGTCAGTGACCCAGAGATCAGCTCATCGTTTATCGATATGCCTCTACTGCTCTGTCCTGTTATTCCAACAGCGTCGTAATCTGACTGCTTGTGGACATACACCCCAGATACCGCGTCCAGAAACGAGGCTGGGACTCCGCTGGCAGAAAGGTCCGAAACAACACCAGCAACACTGTCTATTGCTCTGCCAGAATCATCGCCGTATGCCTCTTCTAACGTTGGCATACTTCTGCCGGTAGGCTTGTCTGATCGGGGAATCTTCATCGCAGCGTTACGGTCGAAGATTCTGTCTACGTCATCTTGATCTATTGGCTCTATGACGACATCTGTATTGTTTGGGTCCATAGCTTCTTCGGACCTAGCCGCTATAGATAACTGTAACAGTTGTTCAGGAACAGATTGATCGGCAGGGGATAGTTCTGCGTCCCACCTATGGGCTGGACCTGAGTCCCTTGTACCTTTAGCTATCTGTACAGTAGTCTGGTCTGGTGCAGGGGTGAGTTCTGTATTTTCCCCGACTTCAGAATTTTCTTGATCGACAATAGGAGCTGGGTCTTGTGGAGCATCAGGGGTTGCTTCTGGGGTATCGACCTGATTGCTTTCATATTCGGTAGGTGTAGGAGCATTGTCGTCGAAAAATACTCTATCGTATCCTTCTTTGATTTGCGCTTCTCGTATCTGATCTTCGGTATAGGGTGAGCTGGTCTTCGGGTCTAATGCTCCGCTTTGATTCCACTGAGTAGCTAGTTTTCCGGTGACTGGGTCTATCGGTCTTTCGCTTGGCTCAGGTCTTCCTAGATTGGTGCGATCACTAGACGCTGCTTGCTCGTACTCGGCAAACGCATTTTGAATAGCTTTGTTAAGTTCTTGGTCGAGCATTGAACCCGTTCTTGCTAAATCAGCCTCATCGCCAAAATCTGTAGGGTTCCCATACTGACCAGTAAATTTCTTAATGCCGACCGTGCCTGCACCAAGAATTGTGGCTGGTGCCATAGAATCTGCCGCTACATTTAACAGCTCAGACCTACCTTCGGGCGTGGTTATGTATCTACCGTATTCTAAAGCCGCTTGCTCACCGTAACGGTTGTTAACAAAGGTGATAGCTTCTTCATTAATTATATATTGCGCCATCTCAGTTGCTACGTTTACGCCATACGCTTGACCCAAGTCGGATATTGCTTGAGTAACCCATGACGGCTTATCCGCAACCTTCGCTGCTATATAATCTTGGAACTCGTCTTTTGAGCCTTTAGGAAACATAGACCCGTAGACTTTAGAGAAAGGTAAAACTTCAAGACCTCCGGTAACCACACCTAAACCAAGCGCGGTAAGGGGAGCTTCAACTCCGGTTTCTTCTAATATTTGTGCAAATGAGTTTCCTGCACCTTGTACTCCTGAATAAACAGCCGTTCCGGTTAGAGACCCCTTCAGTGCCGCCTTGTTAGCGGCATCTTTTGCCATTCTTTCAGCGTTCTCTTTGAGTATGTAATCTGCTGCTTTTTTCTCAAGCCCTGCTTCAGCTAACTCTTGCGCTCCCTTCTCAAAAACCTCTCTGTCAATCATCTCTTTGGTGCCTTGCTTGACCACCTGCTTGGCTACTAAGCCTCCGCCAAAGCCAGTGCCTAACGCCAAAGCCAGATCAGGGACGGCTTTTCCTAAAGCGTGAGCAAACCAGTTCCCTGCATTCGTCACAGTCTGCGTGTTTACACCTTCGTAAACGTCCTCAACAAAAGCAACATCACCAACATAGTTTTGAGCTTCTTTGTTGTTCCTTATGTACGTCTCCATACCGGAATCCATGAGGTCGCTGCCCGTATCGACCAAGGACTCAGAGCCAACAGTTTCCCCTAAGGTTCTAGCACCCATTCCTGCTAACGCTGTCAATCCGCCGCCGGTTGCCTGAAGACCCTCTACGCCCATTTTTAATCCGCGAACGAAATTACCGTCACCTTCTGGCGCAGCGGCTAATGTTGGATCAACCTCTGTAGTAGGCTGTAAGGAATCTTGTGCAGGGTCAGGCTGACCTTCTGTAGGTTGAAGGCTTTCGTTTTCTAGTAACGCATTTTTGGCTGCGTAGTACTCATCTTCGGAGAACTGATTTACAGACTTTAACGGCATATATTCTCGCTAAGTATTTACAATAAATTTAAGACTTTTAACTGATCGATTAATCCGGCAGCGTCTTCGATATTGCCATTTTCGTCGTAGTAACCTTGGAGTACGGATGCGTTTTGATAGTTGAACTCTAGTTTGCTTCTAGACATCAACTCACCAAGGTTTTTGGCTTTAATGGCTTTGGGCAGGGGTGCATCGCTTAGGGCAGAGCTGGTATCTTCAAACCAATCTTGTATCTTGAATTGTTCACTCGTGTCGTCTGAGGGTCCGAAAAGCATGTCGTGTTCAACTAATCTTTTAAATTCCAAAGTTTTTGTGTGTGACAACTGCTCAGGCTGTGTCGCTGCCTGCACCCCGCTGTTTATCATTGACGCTACAAGAATGCTGTCTTTTTGCGATGCGCCAAGTTGAATACCTTTTCTGATTAAATCTAACTCCGCTGTAACGGCTGATTCAAAATCTTTTTGGTTGCCGAACTTGGTATGAATCATTGCCTCTCTTACTTCTCTTTGAATTGCAGGACCGATCTTTTGAGTCATATGAGCGATCCCAGCGGTCGCTTTAACTGTATCCCCAAGATCAAAATTCAAAGGTTCGTTGCTTGCAAAGTTTCTATTGGCTGTTAACGGAGGGAAGTATGGGTATAGATTTCCATCATCATCTTGAGCCAAAACGTATAACGATCCGCTCAATTTACCGTCATTACCAACGCCGACCTGATGAAGACCTTGACCGGATATTGTTAAACCCTTTCCCTTCATCCAGTCGGGAGCGTTTGTAAACGATTCGTCTATCACCCTACCAAGGGCTGCTGACTGGTTTAAGCCTAACGCCGCGCCAAATGCCGCCCTTAACTCTGCACTCATTTCTCCGGCTGTACCCGCTGCCACGTCTTGATAATACGTTTCCACCATCGCCATGCTTCTAGCTGTCTGCGGGTTGATTAGGTAACCTACGTTAAAGAACGACTGATCGTTGTTTTGATTTATAAGGTCTGCAACTTCTGTGTATTGTTCGGGTCCAAGTCCGTTAGTTTTAGCTGCCAGTGAAAGATCGTAGATTCTTTGTAGCCTTTCCGCGCTCTCTATACGGTCTATTTCTTGATTCCTCTCGTCAGCCTGAGATTGGTAGTTCTCTTGTTGCGCTTTATTCTTTTCAATCTCTGACAGTCCTTCTTTATATTCGATAGAATCAGGATTTGTTAAGTTTTTTTCTTTTGTAGCTGCTGTCTGTGCGTTTATGCGAGCAGTACCGGCAGCCACGGATTGATTGTCAGCCGTTATTCGAGATGTCTCTGCCCTGTAGGTATTAAGCTTATCGGTGCTATCTTGAGTCTTCTCTTTAATGTCCAAGTCTCTTGCCCGATAATCAGCAGTCGCGGCATCAGTCTCGGACCTGTACTTCATGTCTTCCTCTAGCCGTCTTTCTTTTAGCTGTCGATCCTGAACCTGATTTACTAGCCCGAAGCCCGTTCGGAAACCGTCTGTAAAACTCATGATAAATACCTAATCGAATAATTTACTAATAAGGAATGACACACCCAAGCCTATAGCTATAGGTGCAGCCAGTGTTGCCATTGCTGCCATTGGTCCCGTGGATGCTGCCGCTGTGCCTGCTGCCGCAGCTTCTGTTGCTACCGCTCCTGTTGTCGCAACCTCTGCTCCAACGGCACCTGCAACCTCGCCCGTTCCTGCGAGTACTTCCGCGACTGGGGCTACCTTGTCAACAACTCCGCCTACCTCCACAGCTCCGGAAACAACTTCACCCGCTCCCTGCACAACTTCTGTTACAGGAGCAGAGTCCAAAGCCGAAGCGATATTGGTTATCTTGTCTGTCGCATCTACACCCGTTAAAACAGACTCGCTGCCAGCGGGAGTAAAGGTAAGTCCGCCGCCTTTTAGTCCTACGGTGCCCTTGCCTGTCAGTGATTTATTTAAAGCACCTACTGCATCTTTAGCAGCTTTGGCGTTTTGTCCGACTTTGGTAGCCCCGACCATCCCGCCAATACCTGCGCCAGTGCCCATAGTCTGAGATGCTGCGGCAGTCTTCTGCGCTTCAAGCGCCATTGATTGTCTTTCTGCCTCGCTCTCAGCAGCAGCTCCTGCTGCAAAGCCTCTGCGGACAACGTCTCGTAGTAAGCCTTGTCCTACCGCAATCATTGTCATTGACCTACTCCTCTAGCTTTTTGTCCTATTCCTGATAGCGAACCTGTAAGAAGCGCCTGACGACGATCAGAGTCTCGCAGCCTTGTGTCGTTTAACCCGCCAACCAGACCACCGACAGCGGTCGTACTGTTAGCAAAGTTGCCTGTGCCCTGAAGACCCATACGACTCATGTCACGGTTTTGCTGACCCTGAACACTTGTAACAGCACTGCCCATATTTGAACGTGTGCGTTCTAAATCTCCAGCTAAAGATTGAGTGCCGGTTGCCGTGATTTGTCCCGCCATAAAATTTTCTAGGGGAGCAAAGCGCTGGTTGTAGTCTCTGGTTTGCGCTCGTATTAAGTCTGCATACAGTTGATCGGCAGGCATATGCTTTCTTTCAATGTGACTATATTGCGAGGGGTTTATAGAGGCGTAAGGATTGTTGGGGTTGTAGTTGTAAAACGAACCAACCTCGCTAGCCGTCTCTGGATTCAGATACGTTAGAAACTGGTTGAAATCCATCATCCCCGACCTCCTAGTCCGTATCCTGCTGCCATGCCTGCGCCGGTTCCTGCGATACTAGCTAGACTCTGAGACTTAGCGAAGTCTGCTTGCGCTGCTGCGCCCGCACGATCCAGACTGCTCTGCATCCTGTCGATGTTTCCCTCAACTGCTTGAGTCTGTATTCCTTGTCCCATTGCGATAACGTTACCTAGACCTTGATAAGCTGCGTCGGTATAACCCAGACCAGCATCGGCTCCAGCCAGACCCATGCCTCTAGCCTGTGCTTGTCGAAGCGCGTTTGACTCACCTTGGGCACGACCAGACATTGGGTCTAGTCCAGCTTGAAACTGAGCGCCACGCATGTCGTTAAAGCCTTGCTCATAGATAGCAGAGGTTTGATTCTGAGCTGCCGCCATTGCTTGATCGGATGCACCGTCTTCAAACATTGCTTTGGTGTCAGAAATAAACATGTTTTCTAAGGGGACAAACACTTCGCCATAACGCTGTAAAGCGTTGGCTGCTTGTTGCGCTAACGCCAATTTGCTTTCTTGCTCTTTCGGATCGTCTCCGCCACCACCACACATAGGCTAAACCTCGTTCTTAAATAAAAGCCCGACTTGCTTGAAGCCTGAGCGCTCTAGTAATCCTTTGTAACCCTTACCCGCTATGCCTGAAGTGATACCGAATGCTACTTCCAAAGCATCCTTTTCTTCAGCCCACTTACAAAAGCTTGATATCATCGTTCTAACAGCACGAACTATGCCGGTCCTCTTATCTGGCTTAAAAACTATTGCCAGTTCTTGGGCTATTTTTTTGTCGGAGAAAAAGTACTCAACGACATTGCCCAAAAAGAAACCGATTATCTCTCCGTCATCTTCCGCAACTAATAAGAAAGTGTCTGACAGTGGGTCTGATCCGCTTTTAAGAAAGCCGTAAGATTTCCCGTCAGACCATCCGCAGTTCTTGTAGTTGCTGTTTTCTTGGAACCAGATGCCCAAGTCATTGAACTGTTTGAAGTCGTCTAACGACGGACTGCGAACGACAATAGCCACTAAGCTTGCCTTTGTTTTGTTGGGTGTTTTTTAGCTATATTCGTTTGATAACGAGGAGCTATATTTCGGGTGAGATGTTCCGGATTCGGAGTCCCGCTTTACCCTTATGATACTGCAAAATCAAGTAAAATACTAAAAAAAGCTTAGTTGTTAGGTCGGAAGAACTGGCACTAATTCCTCTACCAAGTAGATCGAAGACACCTTGTCCGGTTCCTGCTCAAAGAGAGCGGCGATCATGGCGGGGAAGTCTCTTAGTTCTTCTCGATACTCCTTCCAGGACAACTTTGTCTCGACACTTAAAGGACTATCTACGGCTTGAGTCCAGTCAGAATCAGTTAACAGCCCACCGCGTAAATGTCGTGCAGCCGCCACAGGATCAAAGGCAGGAATGTCCTTTGGTGTTACTTGACCATCGATAACTAAAATGTTTTCAAAAGGGATATCTTCGCTAACCGTTAGCAGATGAGCTTCACCTTCCTCTAAATTAGCCTCCGCCATACTTAGCGAGGTCACCATTATTCTTGGTTCGCCTGTCGATACTTTATAAATTATATGCATAGTTTAAGTTGTCTTGTGTATTCTGAAGACCCGAATGTACCCGCCCTGATACCCGAAACCGCTGGTTTGATTTACATTTGATCCGACAAAACCTTTTAGGTGCCCGTAAAGCTTAAACTGATATTGTACGCCTGCACTCAAGGGTAAAACCGCAACTTTTGAATGATCGTTCAAAGGGTGTGAACTATAATATTTAGCAGGAGTGGTGCTAGTTCCATGACTGACCCAAGCGCTGCCGGTATACCTGTTTACTTGTAACATAACCTGACTAGCAGAGACGCTGCTAGTGCTAGGCACTCCGCCAAATGGAGAAGCGCCAAAGTCTATGTAGTAGTCTCCTGACTCCTTCAAAGCATTACTAGCCAAATTTAAAGTCATTAACACGGGCAAAGTAGAAGTTGAGCCTAGAGGGTAATATAAATTGGTCACTGTGTATTCGTAGATGGGAGCCGATTGTGTAAACGAAAAGGGATACGCAGTCTGGTTGGCAGTGAAGTACAGCGGATTGACCATAGAGCCTTGAGCTATAACGCCTACCGCGTCAAAAGATAAATTTTCATACTTAACGCCTTTAGTTTGGCTTCCCGTGGCAAGAATTAACACACTATTACCGTTAGCATCTACGGTAGAATCTAAGTATTGGTTGTCAATGTTCAGCTTGTCAGCATTTATATCGTTAGCATTTATTCTTTCCGTGACGTTTATATAGCCACTAGTGATCTGCTCGGCAGTAACCTCTTTAATCTTTGCTGATTCTATTGAAGCGTTTTTGATGTAAGCGGTATCCATGTACACGCCAGCAGGAACAGACACATCACTTCCGCCTACCTCAATGACTTCACTTGTCTGCTGAACCACAAACGGGAGCGCCAACCCGCTTTCCCATTTTGAGCTTGGCGGAGAGTTAACACCCGATTCAGAGTTGTGAGTAGAGTTTGCTATGTAAATTTGACCACCAGAAATAACCTGATCGCCGTTGATGTAAGTTCGCCCTGATGTCCAATTCGCGGTATCAGACGATGCCTGATTAGGCATAATGCCAAAACGATCTGCGTTGACATAAAAGCTACTAGTACTGTTGTCTGCCGCATCAACCGTTGAGGCTAAACCGAAACCCGCAACGTGACCATTGCTATCGATCTTAACTGTATACTGCGATTCTAAGCCACCAATCGTGCTAGCTTGCGCGTTAAACTTCTGCTGCACAGTTGTTGTCGTTCCGATACCATCAAGTTGAGCTTCAACGCCCGACGTTCTTGATACTAGGCTACTATCGCCTTCCGTGACAATCGCGTTTAAGGTATCTAGAGCGCCAGCAAACGCCAAAGTCTCAAGCTCCCACCAAGCCGAATTTTCCGCCGCTGTTGGATTTTTATTATAATTGTTGCCTTGTTTAGACTTGTAGATTTTCACGGGACCATACGCTACTCCTCTAGTAAAAACTGTATCGCCTTCGTTGTAAGTCACGGTAGGAAGCCAACCAGTCTTTCCTGTGATATCCGCAAATATCACTGCGGTTGCAGCGTCAATTTTATCCAGCGTCGCTATTCCTTCCTCGGTCCTTGTATTGTATTGGCTTAACGTTGAAGCAACGCTCGTTCCTCCAAGGTCACCCACCTTTGTTGTAAACTGCCCATCGACGTATCCTGTAGTTGCTACATCTGCGTTCACAAACGTGGTTAGCGAATTAACTGCGGTTGCGCTAGCCAGAGTGTCTAATGCCCACTTCGGGGTAGACCCGCCTAGATTGCTGGGGGGCAAGTTTCCAATATTATTGTCTACTTCCGACTTGTATAGCTTTTTCACGCCAGTAGCGGTTGTGTGAACAACTCTGGCTCCCGCAGAATAGGTAGTGTTACTATTCCACTCGTCCACACCTACCAAGTTGTTAAACAGATTGCTCTGTAACACTGACACATCGCTGCTTTTTGCGTATTCGGCTTCTACCTCTGCCGCTGTTGTCAAGCTTACCTTTTGCCAATACCCAGTAACAGACGGCGAAAAGAAAACAGTGGTAGATATGCCATCAATAACCACAGTGGCTGCTGTGGTTTGCAAAGCCCTGTAAATCTTGCCATCGTAAGTAACAAGGTCATTAACATTGTAAGTGGTTCCATTAACGTAGCTAGCAGGGTCGGTGACATTGGCATAAATATTTGACTCAAGCGTAGTCAAGCTGCTTGTAGTTGCTTTTAAGCCCACCTCAACTGACAGCTCAGTAAGTGCTGATCCAGTAGCAAATCGAGCGATAGCCCAGAACGCTGCATTCGGTGGTTGTTGGGGTGCTTGGTTTGTTGATGCCTGAATAGCTTTGTACAGAATATCGTCATGAGTAACTCTGGCACCCACGGCATAATTTGCTGACAATGACCAATTAGGCGCTCCTGAAGCACCGCCGAAGATAGATGCATCCAAGGCTGTAACATCCGTCGCTCTTGCATAGTTGTCTTCCACGTCGGTTGTTAAGGCACTCACCGCTGATGCTAGTGAAGCGGCATCTATTACCCAATAATCGTTTCCGCCGACAACGGGTTCTGAAGTGTCAATAGCCCACTTCGGGTTTTCTCCGGATATGTTGTCGTGAGGCGTAGCGTTACTGTTAGCAACAAGACACTTGTAAGGGAGCGTTACACCACCATTGGTATATTTGACGATGGCATCTACTGCATAAGTGGTGCTTGAACTCCAAGACGATAAGCCTTCTAAAGTTGCTTTGCGAGATTTATAAATTCGTTGATCGTGATATACCCTATCACCGAAGGCATAAGCGCTAGTATTTGCCCAAGCATTTAAGCCTACAACATTCTCAAACACCGCCGCGTTCAGAGCTGTAAACTCGCTCGCTTTAGCTGCATTTGTGTCTGTGTAAGTATTCGCTGACGTTAACGCTTGAGCCGCTGCGCCAGTATTTTCTTTGCCGCCAAGTGCCGCGTTAGTGACAGCCTGACTTGCTAAAGTATCTTCGTCCCAGTATGCAGTTTCCGTGGGTGCCTGCTTATTGCTTGCGCTAGATTCTAGTATTGCTATGTAAATCTTTTTATCAGCGCCTGTGCCATGCGTTACACGACTACCAAGAGTGTAGGTCGTATTTTCATCATATGCAGACAGACCTGTGAGGTTGCCAAATGTTGCTGATTCAAGATTGGTCAGATTAGTAGCAATCGCGTAAGTGGTAGCCGCTGTTGCTTCTGATGAAGCTAAAACCGATGCTGTAGTTATACTATCGGAGACCCATTTGCTAGTGTCTACCCCCCCTGGTATTACATTTTCTGATGCAGCAACAGCGCGGTAAAGTCTCTTTTCATAGATGACTCTATTGCCTTGTGAATACAAAGTGCCTGCATCCCAATTGCTTACGCCCGTCAAGCTGTTAAGCATGGCGGCTTCTATGACCTCGGTCGCGTCAGCAGTGGCGTAGTCACTCGTAAGTGTGTTGGACAGCGCAGTAACCGCTGAAGCCGCAGCAACCGTATCAAGCGCCCAATAACTAATATCTGGTGGCGCTACGTTTGTTGAAGGAGCTATTGCGCGATAAAGTTTTTTATCATGGACAACTCTGGCACCGGCGCCATATGCGACCGCAGTTGTTGGCGGGGTGGCGCTAGAGTCTGTCCCAACCCAATTAGGCACACCCGTCATGTCGTTGAAGACCGCAGTTTCAAGACTAGTAAGCTTGTCCGCTGTTGCTTCCAAACCCGTACCAGTATGGTTAACAGCGTTAGTCAGCGTGTCTAAAGAGTCCGCTGTAGCGATAACACCCTCCGCGCCACCAACGGTTGTCTGCAACGCTTTAATCGCAAGAGCAGCAGCGGACGTACTGGTCGAATCAACAGTGTTAATCGCTAGGATCGCTGCACTGTTCGCTGCTGTAACAGACCCCAAGCTCGTATAGTCGCCAATAAGCGACCAGTTGGAGTTGCTGCTGCTGGGTTCGGAGTCAGTACTGGTTACCAAAGCTGCCCACAATTTGTCATTGTGACGAACTTTTTTGCTGACATAATCTCCGGTAAGTTGCCAGTTGCTGTTAGTGCTTGCCTCTGGATTGCCAGCAGACGTTGGTTCAGAAGCGCTGTTTATAGCTAACGCTTTCCATAATTTGTCACCGTGACGCACTACATCGTCAATCGCGTATGACTGGGAAGTACTCCATAGTGCTTCGACAGTGTAAGTAGTAGTTGCGCTCCACGCAGCTATACCTGCGATGTCGTTTATCTGCGCTTGAAGCGCGTCGCGGGCGGCAGTTACTGCTGCTCCTCTAGCATTAGCCTCAGCGCTAACCGCTGCAACTCTCGCATTAGTTTCGACAGTAATCGCTGCGGCTCGATTACTCGCTTCCTCAGCAATCCGATATGCAACAGTATTTGCTGTGGTAGCTGGTCCAGAAATCCTCGAAATTTCTGCTCCAAGATTAGTCGCTAACTGAGACTCACTGATTGAGCCAGCCAGCAAGCTTAGAAGCTTTGTTATATCTGGCGAAGTTTGTCCCTGTGTTCCGCCTGACTGATTGAACGGACCCGCAACGCCATTTTTGTTTACAAGTCTCACCCAATAATAATATGTTTGACCTCCGCCCACGGGGTCCGAAAACAATCCAACAGTAGAAGATGACTGACCTGCAAGTGTTGCGTCAGATATGCTGTCACTTGTATGACGATGAACTTCCGTATAGCTGTGACCTTCATACAAGGGTATGTTCCAAGAAAGAAGCATGTTTTGAAACGCGCCGCTGACCACTAAATTTGTAGCCGCTGGAGGAGTGTCGTATACGATATCGTTTGTCGGTGGTGCCAACCCAGACGATCCGCCAGAAAATGTAACAGACCCGACTGCAAGTTTTGCTATGCCGCTGTCCAGCAAATCTCTTGCCGTAATAGCACGATCCAAGGGGCTTCCAGCGTACCCGCACAACACATCAAGATTGTTCTTGACGGTTTCGCCGAATCTTTTGTCTTGTCCCGACCACTTTGGTGGGACAGGCATGTTGCCTCTATTGGACACCTATTTCCTCCGCAGATTCGTACACGCATACTTCATTGATTGCTACAGAACCAGCAAGCTCGATCTCGAACTCGTTAGCCTTGTAGCCGCTTGGCAGCCTGAAGGTGTTACTATTGGTAACAGTTTGCGTATGCTTTAGTTCTCCGTCAGCGTATAGCTTCATAGTAGGGTTAGGGCTATAACTGTCACACTCTACCTTTGCCACTGCTGGGTTGATTGGTCTGGGGGAGTAAAATTTCTTTCCCCGCCAAACAAAATTTGATGCGCCGCTTCCTTCGGCAAACCTAACTAAGCTGCCACCCACAACAAGGTAAAGCTGATCCGTCTCTAAGTCGTTAAAACCTGCCGTGGCATGGAAGTCCAATTTAACGAATGAGTTCTTTCCGCCTCTTGGATCGAATATGAAACCCTTGCTCTCCGTTCCGTTGTTGTAGAAAGCGATGTAATGTCCTTCCCACTGGAAGGCAGCTATCGATGACGGTGTGTATTCTTGCCATTGATCTCTGCTTAACATTTGCTCTGTAATCAAATTCAACCCGTTGTCATTCGCCATAACCAATCCGTCTGGAGAGGCATACATTACGAACTCGCCCATATCCACAACAGATCGCTTAGATACACAAGACAAAGAACTGTCTACTTCCATCATGGACATCGATGACGGGTCTAGACCTTGAATGATTGCAGGTTTTTCTTTGGTCAATACTAAAAGACCAGTATTGAGGGGAGCTATTGCAACAATGTCAGACTTGACCGTGAGTTTGTACTCATCAGGAAAAGCGTGAGGCTGAAACGCCTCGCTAAAAGAAACCGTTTGACCCGAGAAACCGGCAAGGATTCCATTAGGCATAGACACAAGTCCAAGCAAAGGTCCGTCTTTGTGGTCTGCCGTCACTTCATCTGGCGGTGCGTCAAACGTTGAGGTCGGAATCTCTTCGCCTAAATTCACCTCCGCTACATTATCAGCAAATGTATCTGTCGCTATAGGAACGTCTGCTACAAACCTATAAGTTCCCCCAGCATCTGTTCGATACACGCGCTTTTTGGCTAATATGTAAGCTCCAGACGGATTAGGGGGAAAGTCTAAGGTTACAGTTTGATCTGAATGAACATCGACCACCTGTGAAGCCTCCGCATCACAGTTAACACCTTCTTCGCCGTAGTAACTAACATATGTAAATATGTACGACCTTGACTGAGGGGTTTCTGTGTCCGCATTAGCGGACTCCGTAGGAGAGATATCTACAGCGGTTAAATCTGCTGGCTTAGGAATTCCTAGCTTGTAGAATGTTCCGTTGCCTATTATGGTGGATGTAGACATTTGCGGAAAGCTAAAACCTGTCAGGTAAATTCTTTCATGCGGGTCTTCAGCTACAGGAGACCTGACAATATCTAGTTCTGAATTGCTTGCTATCCATACGGACGAACTGTACTTAAATATAGTCTTGGTCGATGCGGAGATAGTTCCGGTTGCAAATGATACTGAGCTGCTGGAGTTGCTTTTCCAAGGTTCCAGACGACCAGAATCAAGACGACAGTTGGTTGCTACTTGCGCCATATCATCCGGCAATAAGCGAGCATACACTTTTGGAGCCTGACCGCTAAATGTTTGCAGCTTGAAACCCGTCATTACTTTTTGTCCTTACTATTCATAACACCTTCGAAAGCACCGCCGCCAAAGTAGAACCCGACGATAGTCAGCATGATCCAGTCAATCTTAAAAGCTTCTATAAGATTCTGAACGGGACCAATATTTCTTTCTAAAAAAAACAAAACTAAAACCATAAGGTAAGAACCAACGAAGGTGAAACCGAAGATCAAAGCCAAGTATCTCTGGGCAACCTTAAATGGGGCGTAACTGCTCAGAAGGTCTGTCTTTGCTTTTGTCTTAGCCTCTATCGCTTCTGTTTCTGAAGTGTGCATGCCGTCAATAAGGTCCAAGCCTTTACTTATAACGTCACTGTTCCCCAGTATCGCCGACAAGATTCCCATTACGAATTCCCGAAAGTTGATTTCTTCAATCTAATAAGCACTATTCAATTACGCCCATGCTCATTTTGTTAGCTACGCCCAAAGCAACTTCACCGATACGAACAGCGGTAGCGTCAGCATCATATGCACCGTCAGCATCTAAGCAGACGTTGACGAACCGCTCATGAGTTTTGCTCGTTTCGCTGCATGTGAAACGCACTTTTACATCTATGCAAGCTGACTCTTCAGTTATAGTCTCACCCTCGTTCTCAGGGTCAGGCATTTCACTTGCGCGAGTGCCGGTGAATTCTTCTAAAAGTTCGTGTGTTATTGCCATTACATGTTCTCCAGTTGTGTTTTAAGCTCATCTATCTGAACTTGTTGTTGCTTTACTACATCCCACAGCACAGCTACCATGCGCGAATAGTCTAAGGTTAGCTTAGTGCTTAGAAGTTCACCTGTCCCAGGCTGTTTGTTTTCTTTTTCAAAAACCACTTCTGTAAGACCTGCTGCCTGCACGTCCTGAGCTATAAACCCTAAATCGCCATCGGGATTGTGACCATCAATCCAATCAAACCGCTTGGCATCTATCTGCTCAAACATTTCCATTGAATTGCCTATAGGCTTAATATTTTCTTTGAGAGATCGATCCGAGTTTGCGGTTACAGAGCCACCGAAAGTAACGTTCAAACTGCTAAGATTCAACTCCATTGGCCAGCGCCCGTTAACCAGACTCCATGTCGTAGAGTCAGTGGCACCGCACAAGACATAAAATGTGTTGCCATTGGTGTGAAGCATCGACACTTTATGATCTGTATCTCTCAAATAAAGGGTTGGACCAGTGCCCCTGATATAAATTTGGTTCGACTGGGTAGCCGATGTAGTAATAAAAGAAGAAGCGTGAGAGCCGTCAAGCGTATCAGCGTCTAATCCAGAGCCTGAGCCATCCGT